>Ga0114974_10000005_pt1 | contig 207307 bp, 303 predicted proteins | sample S_130206_EF_Meta_FD_87318 | JGI IMG/M metagenome (GOLD analysis project Ga0114974, IMG submission 87318) | Freshwater microbial communities from Lake Simoncouche, Canada to study carbon cycling - S_130206_EF_MetaG | ecosystem: Environmental > Aquatic > Freshwater > Lake | place: Lake...
AGCCCAAGTGGGATCTAGTTTTACCTATGCTCTAAATGCGTTTGGTATGTCCACCGATAGTGGAGGTGTATACTTGCCACCAGACACCAATTCGAATACCATCGTGTCTGGATACACCATAGTCAGTAGCGCCGGAGTAACAGTGACAGTTACAGGAGCGAGTTTTCAGCCATCGCCAAACCGTATTACGATCACTACTAATCCATATGTAACAATGGTGTATCCTGTCACAGTATACTCAGCTGATTATGTTGCGGCGCTACCAAGCTCAAATTTGATAGTGGACACTGCCACAATCTCAGGCAACGTTACTGTTGGTAATATTAAATCTGCACAATACAATTTTGCCAATGGTGTAAGTATTTTGGCTGGTATAACTGGAACATATAGCAACGCCAATGTGGCCAGTTACTTGCCAACGTATTCCGGCGCCATCTCAGCCAACATTGCTAAGAATGGATACACCTGGCGGTTTGGCACAAATGGCACAACACAATTCCCAGGCTCACAAATCCTGGCACCAGCTGGTGAGAGTATCACTATGCAGAGTGATCAATATTCACAATTGATGTGGGAAAACGCTAATGTAACCGTGGCCCCAAATATGGCTATTAACTCAAACTTCTATGTAGCACAAAATAGTGCTACCTTGGACATTGGCTATCGCGACGGTAGTAGTACCCAACTAATCAAATCTTGGCTCTGGAGTGTAGATGGCATCATGACATTACCAACTGCTGGTCGAATAAATTTTGATAATCTTTCTATCAGCAGTGATGCCAATGTTTCAGCATTTTATGCTCCGGCTGGAAATGTTCAACTTGCTGCCGGCATTGGTGATGCACAAATAGTTGCAAGTTCCCTAAGTGATTCTAAAATCTGGAACTTTGGCGCAAATGCCAATCTGACACTACCCGAAACAGGATACCTGAAGGTGGGCTCGGGCATTGTACCTGCATTTATATCAAGTCCTGCTCCGATCATTACTGGATTCAGTAACATCAGTGCTCAGAATTTTACTTTCCTGGCCAATGGTGTAAACATCTTGTCCGCTGTTGGTGCATACCAAACTTTTGCTAATGCAAATGCTGCCACACAAGCAACCAGTATCAATACCGTTAATGCTAATTTGGGTGCATTCCAAACTTATGCCAATACTACGTTTGGAACAAGTAGTTATAGTAATGTTGCTGCCAATGCATTATTATCTAGCAACACAGTTAGTACCATTAGTACAACTGGTAACATAACAACCATAGCCAATGTCGTTGCTCCAACTTATTTGTTTGCCAATGGTGTAAACATTTTATCCACAGTGGGTGCTGGCACATACAGCAATGTAAATGTCGAAGCATACATTGGTGGTAATATTGGTGCATATCAGACGTATGCAAACGCAAATGCAGCTACACAAGCAACCAGTATCAATACCGTTAATGCCAACATTGGTGCATATCAAACTTATGCCAATGCCAATGTTGTAGCAATACAAGCCAATTTAGGTGCATATCAAACTTATGCCAATGCCAATGTTGTAGCAATACAAGCCAATTTAGGTGCATATCAAACTTATGCCAATGCAACATTTACATATGGTAACACACAAGCCAATGCCTTGTTGTCCAGCAACACAGTCAGTACCGTAAGCACAACTGGTAATATCACAACCATAGCCAACCTAGTGTCAATTAGCAACGTATATGGTTCAACTTTTATTGGTACAGCAAATACAGCAAGCCTTAGTTCAACAACTGGGGCAATGGTAGTCACTGGTGGCGCGGGCATTGGTGGTCAACTATGGATTGGTGGCACAGCTGGTAGGAGTATCACTGCCACGGGTACTATTGCAATCACCGGTACCAATGCAAATTTACAGTTGTCCAATGGTGCCACTATTAAAGATACCACTGGTGATGCAGTGGCATTTGGTGAACTTGCTGGTAATAGCTCACAAGGTCTACAGGCAGTAGCCATTGGCCTACAATCTGGTTTTAGTACACAAGGCAATAATTCAGTCGCAATTGGAGCTGCTGCTGGCGTTACTAACCTAGGCAACTTTGCCATAGCAATTGGCTACGCTTCTGGGTACGCCAATCAGGGCAACAACTCAATCATACTGAATGCCAGCGGTAGTCAATTATCGCAAACCACAGCCAACACATTCACTGTGGCACCAATTAGAAATCAAGTGACCACTGTGAACCAGGTCTTAGTCTACAACCCCTCATCATCTGAAGTCACTTATGGTAATACCATTAATTTAGCAGGCAACATTAGTACAACTGCTAACGTTATTTCTACAGTTGGAAACTTATACGGCAACGTAGTTGGCACCACCGGTGTATACTCGGGCAATGTCAACATCAATGGCGTTACAACATTAGCAGGTAACCTAGGCGTCAATGGCAGTCAAGTGACTGTATTTGACAGCATATTGGGTTTACATACTTACGCCAATTTGACTCCCTGGGCTGCAGACGATGGTCAGGACATTGGCATTCGTATGCACTACTACAATGCCGCAGACAAACATGCATTTTTAGGATTAGAAAACACATCCAAAACTCTGCAATTCATAATTGATGCCACAGAGACCAGCAGTAATACAACAGGTACTTTTGGTAATGTGCGATTTGGTAGTTTATTTTTAAGTAACACCACTGCCGCAACCAGTACAAGCACAGGTGCATTGCAAGTGTTGGGCGGTGGAGGCTTTGCTGGTAATGTGTTTGCCAACAACATCGTAGCCAATGTTACCCCAGCTGTAACATCAACTCCGGTAACAGGTGTTGGTTACATAGGTATGCCACAAAATGCCACAGGATCAGCCACGTTGACAATAGCCGATGCTGGCAAGCACATTTATGTAACATCAACAGGACAAACTATAACTATTCCTGCTAACGGTAGCGTGGCGTATCCCGTTGGTACAACTATTGCATTCATTGGTGGGCCAAGTGCTACCACAACAACTATTGCTATCACAACAGATACCATGTACTTGGCAGGCACAGGCACAACAGGATCAAGAACATTGGCTGCATATGGCATGGCCACAGCAGTCAAGGTAGCAGCCACAACATGGTTTATTAACGGAACAGGATTAACCTAATGACCGGTATTGCAATGCTTAATGCCAGTTTTGCTTCTGCTCCACCAGCTGCGTTAGTTCTCAACCTTGATGCGGCGATAGGAGCATTACCAGGATCGGCACTATCAACCAGTGCTAGTTTCAATGGTACAAGTCAGTACCTAACATTACCGGCCAGCACAAATTGGGCTCTTGACACTGGTGATTTTACCATTGAGTGGTTTCAATATATGTCTAGTACACCAAATGCTAACGAAAGAGTATTTTCTGTAGGAAGTTATCCAAGTGCATCAATTGCAGTTAGCATTGAAGGGGGAACATTTTACCTATGGGAAGCAAGCGGATTTAGATTTAGTCAGTCAATAATTGACTATCAAGAGATATGGGTGCATTTTGCTATATCAAGAGTTAGTGGTCAAACCAGTGTATATCAAAACGGAACGCGGCTAGGATCAGCTTATGCTGATACCAACAATATTAACAATTCTAGTAGTGTGTTGGCCATTGGACAGGAAAGTACTGCCACTAGTGGTTCATATTATACAGGATATCTAAGCAATTTCCGTATAATTAAAGGCACAGGATTATATTCGGGAGCATCGTTGACTGTGCCAACCACAGCATTGCTTCCAGTATCTGGTACAGTAGTGTTACTGCCATTGACAGCCTCACCATTCATGGACATGTCCACTAATAACGCTACTGTTACTAATGTTGGTACAGTTACAACATTTACATTAAATCCACCACTAAGTTCTCCTAACACAGACCTATTGAACACCTCTGTGACCAAAAGAAACACCAGCAGCACCATGGCCTGGGACACTACCACAGGAGGTATATTCCGTAAGACTACAACCGGTACTGCTGACTTCTTGACCTTTGGACCAGATTATTCAGCAACTTCTAAAGCCTATACTGTGATGATGGTTTATCGCACTGGTTCAACTGCTGGTAGATTGTTAAACGCCAATACTGCAAGTCCAGATTGGTTAATGGGCATATGGGGTAGCCCCAGTCATGTACAGAATATTTTCTTCAATGGCAATTTTGTTGGCGCAAGTAACACCGCCGCAACCGGGGCATGGACTTTTCAATGGGTCACTTACAACGGTCAACCAGCGGCCGCTGTGTCAAACAGTTATGTGGCCACAAGCAGTCAACCAACAACTACATTTGGCACTGGGTCAACCAGTGGTGGATTTAATCAGCTGAGATTGTTTGGCAGATTTGTCGATTCCACAACCATTTCAGAGGTAGGTGTTTATGATACAGCATTGGTCAAAGTTTGGGATGGTGTGCTGACACTGGCACAGATACAGGCTCAGTATGCGGCTTACAAATCAAGATTTGGATACTAACATTTACAAGTTCAATGTAAAGCAATAAGTATAGTATGACTATACTATACACTTTACTCCTTACGCACATCACTATTGTGTGTGTCACATTATATCTACATCGCAGCCAAGCACATCGTGCAGTGACATTCCATCCTGTGATAGCCCATTTTATGCGAGCCTGGCTATGGTTAACCACAGGCATGGTTACTCAACAATGGGTAGCCGTACATCGTAAACATCACAGATTCAGTGATGCGGAAGGTGATCCACACAGCCCACATGTGTTTGGACTTAAACAAGTATTGGTTAAAGGAGCAGTATTATATCATGCTGCAAGCAAAGACAAAGACATGATTGAACAGTACGGTGCAGGTACACCCGACGATTGGATGGAAAAAAATATTTATTCCAAGCATAGTCGGTTAGGTATTATGATAATGTTATTAATAAATATTTTACTGTTTGGAGTGCCGGGCATTGTCGTTTGGGCAATACAGATGTTATGGATTCCTTTCTGGGCTGCAGGTGTAGTTAATGGTATAGGACACTGGTGGGGATATAGAAATGGAACGACACGAGATCAATCTAGAAATATTAGCCCTTGGGGTATTATTATTGGCGGTGAAGAGCTTCACAATAATCACCATCTGGACCCTGCTAGTCCCCGTCTTTCGTTAAAGGCATACGAATTTGATATTGGTTGGATGTATATTCGACTTTTTCAATCATTGGGTTTGGCAACCGTCAAAAAATAGTATATAATACTAGCATGTTAGATTCTATCCAGCAAACAGTTTTGCAACTACTGCCTGCCCGTAAAAAAACGGGTCAGAATGGATGGACCAGTTTTAACGCACCTTGTTGCGTACATAATGGAGAAAGTGCCGACACAAGAGGACGAGGCGGAATAAAAACAAATGCAGGACAAATTTCCTTTCATTGCTTTAATTGCGGTTATACTAGTAGCTTTATTCCGGGGCGGCATCTAACATTTAAATTTCGTAAACTGTTGCAATGGTTAGGTGCAGATGACTTGACTGTACGTCGACTGGTCATTGATGCAGTACGTTTAAAAGATCTTGTTGCACCTGAAGAGATCGCCGAACCCGAACAAGAGATAAAGTACGAAGCAAGAACACTACCAGCAGAAGCAAGAAACATTGTTGACCTGGCATCTTTTTATGCCACTGGTGATTACAACAACGTACCTGCTGCACTACTAGCCGGCATAGAATATGTGCACCGTAGGCATATAGATATAGAAAAATATAAATTCTACTGGACGCCAGAAGAAGCATATAATCTACATCGTAGGATTGTGGTTCCTTTCTATTACCAAAGTGAGATTGTTGGCTATACTGCAAGAGCCATGGTGGATGGTATAAAGCCCAAGTATTACAGTAGTCATCCCGCAGACTTTGTGTTTAACTTAGACACGCAACAAAAAAATTGGAAGTTTGTTATTGTGTGCGAAGGGCCCTTTGATGCCATGAGTGTAGATGGTGTTGCATTAAGCGGCAGTGAAGCGTCAGATCAGCAAGCAGAACTAATTGACAGACTACAGCGTGAAGTCATTGTTGTACCCGACGGTGATAGGGCAGGACGTAAACTTGTTGATCGTGCAATTGAACTGGGTTGGACAGTGAGTTTTCCGGTGTGGTTGGAGACCTGTAAAGACATCAACGAAGCAGTCTTAAAGTATGGTAAGTTATTTGTGATTAAAGCAATACTAGATGCAAAAGAGACTAGTAAATTAAAAATTGAGTTAAAGAAAAAGAGATTATATAGCTAATATGACTAAAGACTACAACGCCGACATACAAAAACTATTTCTAGAAATGATGCTGCAAGATGCAGAAACCTACGTGCGTGTGCAGAACATTTACAATCCCGAAAACTTTGATCGTAGCTTACGTACTACAGCAGAGTTTATTAAAAAGCACAGCGATGATCACAAAACTTTGCCCACTAGAGATCAAATCAAGGCCACAACAGGCGTAGAACTACGCCCAGTGCCTGACATGATCGAAGGACACTATAATTGGTTCTTGGAAGAGTTCGAAGGCTTTAGTCGTCGCAATGAACTAGAACGTGCTATCCTTAAAGCAGCAGACTTGCTAGAAAAAGGTGAGTATGATCCTGTAGAAAAACTGATCAAGGATGCTGTACAAATTAGTTTAACCAAAGACATGGGCACAGACTATTTTGAAGATCCTCGTGCTCGACTAATGGCAATCAAGAGCAACAACGGGCAAGTAAGTACAGGTTGGCCTACCATGGATGCTAGACTATTTGGTGGCATGAATAGGGGAGAACTAAACATCTTTGCCGGTGGATCAGGATCTGGTAAAAGTTTGTTTATGCAGAACATTGCTATTAACTGGATGACTTCTGGACTCAATGGGGTGTTCCTGACACTGGAACTTAGTGAAGGTCTTACTGCCATGCGTATGGATGCCATGGTAGCAAACTGTAGCACCAAGGAAATCTTTCGAGACCTAGACACATTGGAAATGAAGATTCGCATGGTAGGCAAGAAGTCCGGTAAACTACGTATCAAGTACATGCCAGCACAGAGCAATGTTAACCAAATACGTGCATACTTAAAAGAATTAGAAATACAAACAGGTATGAAGGCAGATTTTATCATGGTTGACTATTTGGACTTGGTTATGCCGGTTAGTGCTAAAGTTAGTCCCAGTGACTTGTTTGTCAAAGACAAATACGTATCAGAGGAACTACGTAATCTGGCTAAAGAATTTAATATATTAATGATTACAGCAAGTCAGTTAAATCGTAGTGCAGTAGAAGAGATTGAGTTTGATCATAGTCATATTAGTGGTGGTATAAGTAAAATTAACACAGCAGATAATGTGTTTGGTATTTTTACCAGTAGGCAAATGAAAGAGCGTGGTCGCTATCAAATCCAACTTATGAAAACACGTAGTAGCAGTGGTGTGGGTACCAAAGTAGATCTTGAATTTAATATTGAAAGTTTACGCATTACAGATCCCGGCGAAGATGCACAATCAGAAAACGGCGGCCATGGACACCAGACTGGTCGAGGTATAATGGATCAAATCAAGAGTACCAGCACCGTCGCTCCACTGATGGCCGCTAAACCTCGAGAAGGTTTCGATATTGAGAGTAAAGTACAAGGTTCGGTGGATAGTACTAAACTGAAACAAATGCTAGCCGGATTAAAAAGTAAAACAGAATGAATAGCGAAACTATAGAATTTGAATTACATTTATCGTCGGAATCTTGGAATAAACCACCACAGGCAAAAATTTCCGTTGATGACAAGGAATATTTTAACGATGTTGTTCCAAAAGGATCGCATATTGTGAAATTTACACACACATGTGATTTTGATAAACCGCATAGACTAACACTGACAAGGTTTGGCAAAAACGACAGTCAATGTAAAATGTTGCCCAATGGAAAGAAGTTAGATCAAATTTTGACATTAGAAAAACTTAAAGTTGATGGTATAGATATACGAAATATTGTTTGGTCTCAGAGCATTAACATAGCCGAATATCCAGAGCCCTGGGCCACTGAGCAACGTACTGCAGGACACATACTAGAACAAGAAGCAATAGGTGTTACAACATTTGGACATAACGGAACTTGGTACTTAGATTTTACAAGTCCATTTTATATTTTTATTATGCACTGGATGGGAGGAGGTCCGGAATGATTGACTATAACGGTATACAATTAAATGAAAAACTAATTCCTGTAGTAGATACGTACATGCAGGAGTTAAAAGCAAACTGGTATAATAAATCACAAACCACAGTTAGTAACAACGATTTCGTGCCAATAGCCGACGAATGGTTTAAGAGTACACGCATTAATAACTTGCAAGGGTGGGATCAATTTCCCTGTCAGGATATCATACTTGGTTGTACTCACTATATTGAATCTATTGTGTTAAAATATGGTTGGGACGGATTTCAAATCTTACCCGAAGATTATGCCTACTATGGATTAATGGGAAAATTTGGTGTTGACGTTGGAAATTTAGCACCCAACGTTCCGTTACTAGTATCTTTACCAAATTGGAAATATTCCGATCTACGTCCTGAGTGGACAGCGGTATTACAAGAATGCGAAGAAAAGAATATTGATATTCACATTGATATGGCCTGGATAATTACAGCCAAAGATATAGAGATAGATTTAGGTCACCCTAACATAAAATCCTTTGCAATGAGTATGAGCAAGTACAATATGGAGTGGAATAGAATTGGCTTACGTTGGTCAAAACAACGAACAATGGATTCTATTACCATTTTTAATCACTACTATGGTAATGTCAATAATGGAACTGTATCTTGTGGTGCATATATGTTGAAAAATATACCTCGAGATTATGTATGGAACACATACGATGCAAAATATGATTCTTTATGTGAAGATCATGATTTAGTTAAAACTAAATTATTACATGTGGCTAGAATTCCAGGCAATGATTATCCTAACGGTATCAGCCATTTATTAACCGGTGACAGTGAATGACATATTCGGTACACCAACATTGGGATCCTTTGCGTGTCTGTGCTGTGGGAAAAATGTATCCTGCTGAGTTTTTTAATTTCATCACTGATTCAGAAGTACGTGACATTATGCAGCGTATTGCCAGTGAAACAGAACAAGATCTGTTGAATTTAGCAAAAGTATTAAAAAGTTTTGATGTTGAAGTAATTAGAACAGATTTGGAAGAAAACACAGATTGTTATCACATAGGCACTGGTTATTTGCCGCCTCCCATGACTCCTCGAGATGATACCGCAATGATAGGCACAAAGTTTTTTATGCCTACGCCGGATCGTAATCGTAAATGGGATAGACTAAGAGGAACGTCGTGGCCAACCCGTCCCCCAATCAATGACAAAGAATTTTGTTCATTGCCCAAATTTGTACTTGAAGAGTTAACAGAAATTTTTAATATTGACAATGTGTTTCAATTATACGATAGAGATTTTTCAACATTAACAACAATTCAGAATCAAGTCAAACAACAAGGAAACACTATCTATTATGATCAGCAAATTGATAGTGCAATGGTTTGCAGACTAGGTAAAGATTTATATTTTGGAACATGGGATACATCTCAATATAATAGCGAATACTTAACAAAATTTCAAAATCTATTTCCGGAATATCGATGCCATATTGTAAACACCGAAGGGCACTTGGATGGAACATTTTGCCCTGTTAGCGAAGGGTTAATTATTTCTAGTAGATCAATTGACCCAGAAGTATTTGATAAATTATTTCCTGGATGGGAAGTGGTGTACATAGATATTAACACACCTCCAGGTATTAAGAAATGGTGGGTTCCGGGAGAAGAGAACAATATAGCATTTACAAATTTTGTAAATACTTCGCTTAAAAACTGGGTTGGATCAATTGAAGAAACATCAATTGATGTAAATTTTCTTATAGTTAATCCTACTAATATTTTATGTACACAAGAAAATGATGTATTGTTTCGAGCATTAGAAAGATTTAATATTAAAGCACATGTGGTGCCTTTTAGACATTCAACATTCTGGGACGGCGGACTGCATTGCTTCACTACAGATTTAAATAGGGACGGTGCTATTAAAGATTACTTTCCAGAAAGAAATTAATGCCACTGGATTTTACTCTAATAGAAAAAGCAACTAACTATTCAATTGATCAATTTGATAAAAAAACTTCAACAGATTGTCCTTATATTTTTATATTACATGAGTTCTTGGATCCTGAACTACTAGAAAAATTATATAAGTTTGCCTTATCTAATAATAACTGGAGCATACAAGAAGACTATAAAAAAATAGGATATCGTAACAGTAGATTTAAACTCAATTGGGAAAGTGATACTGTCATCGAGGAAACACATATTGTTCTTGAAAATTTAACACAAGTACTCAATCAGTTTTACAATAAGAATAATAAATTTCTAGGTATAAATCTATGGAAAGATGTAACAGGATTTAGTCTGTCTAAACATGTAGATAATCCTGATATAGATCTAGCAATGCAAATTTACTTAAACAACGGCACAGATGATCTAGGCACTACGTTTACCTATCAAGACACTATTGTCAACACACCGTATATTGAAAATCATGGATACATAATGGACAATTTAGGGAAAGTTGTACACTATTTTGATTCAACAATTCCATTGAATTATACAAGATACAGTCTTTATGCTATATGGACCAAAATTCAATAAATACTTTAAATTCGGGGCAGATTTTGCAAAAAAAGACTCGTAGCATACTTGATGAATTGGCACATTTACCAGTGTCGCGTGATCGCGAAAATCTGGTAGAAAGTAGAGCTACGCACGTAATTAGTGGGGCTATCAATCTTATTAATTATATTAAAGAAAATTATGATCAAGAGCAAGCGGCAGAATTAGAACGTAGACTTCTTAACAGTATCAGATCGCAAGATCCTGCAAAATTTAGCCGCGGTGTAAGGAGATTTAAGAATGATAATTAGCGAAGGCGGGAACGTATTTAAAGGTCCCAACAAAGAACCACTAACACAACGTATTAATCGTGAGGATGTACCTGCTACCGTCAAGTGGCTTGAAAATGCTACCGGGCTAGCATTTCCTGAACAAACATGGTTGGGCACAACAGGACGCAAGTCAAGTTCCGGAGACTTAGATTTATCAGTTGACGAATCTAAATTGGACAAAGACACATTAGTACAAACTTTACTAGCCAATGGTGTAGATAAAAACAGTATTAAAAAGTCCGGTGATAGCGTACACGTTAAAACCCCTATTGCTGGCAATCCCAGTAACGGATTTGTGCAAGCTGATTTAATGTTTGGTGAACCAGACTGGCAATCATTTAGTATGAGTGGATCTGCTGAAGGCAGTCAGCTGACTGGCATGAGCCGTCATATTATATTGGCCAGCATAGTCAGTGCATTGAACCCAGGACTCAAGTGGAGTTACAAAAACGGTCTAGTTGATCGTGTCACAAACACTACTATAGAAAACGGTAAAAGTCCAGCTACACTAAGCAAGATCACTGGTATACCTGCAGCCAAGTTAAACTCCGCAGATGATATTATTGACGCTGTTAGTAAACGACCTAACTATGCTCAACTAGTTGCGGCAGCAAGAGAAACACTGGCACAGAGTGATATACAACTACCTGAAGCAGCGCCCGCACCGGGTACTGCAGCATGGTTTAGAACATATAGCGATAAGTTTTAATGATATTAGATTTTATCAACATGCTTACCGAGGCAGCAGATCCTCGTACACCGCACCCCGAAGATGCTATCTTTCAAGGTAGCGCCGCTGCGGCACAACAAGTGGCCGGTCTTAAATCAGTGATTGCAAATCCTACCAATCTAACAATTAAGTGGGACGGTAAGCCAGCATTAATATTTGGAAGAGACAAAGACGGCCAATTGGCCGTCATGGACAAGTATATGTGGGACGCCGGTGTGTTAGCCAAGAGTGTGAAAGAATGGCAGACCTATGATGCTAACAAAGCATCAGGTAATCTGCGTGGTAGCTTATACGACCTATTAGAAGTCGTATGGCCAGGTTTAAATGCAGCAGTACAAGGTCCTGGGTTTTATTGGGGCGATTTATTATATGCCGGACAACTGCAACCAGTACAAGGCAAGTTTGTTTTTCGCCCTAACCTAGTAGAATATCGTATCCCGATTAGCAGTCCTCTTGGTAAACAAATGGCCGGAACTGTGGGCGGAGTGGTAGTACATCAATACTATTCAGAACGCGGAGCAGCACCCGTACAATGGAATGGTAAAGGCTTAGGTACAGTACCCGGCGGTGTTGCAATTATAAGTCCGACTGCAGGAAATAGATTTGCATTAAAAACTCCGGTACAACAAGAACGAGCTGCAGATGCTGCACTACAAAAATATGGTGCCGCGGTCGATCAATTACTAAGCACCGTTCCGCAGAGTGCTAGAGATAGAATTAAAACATACTTTAATAAATTTATCACAGGCCAAACTAAAGAAGCATTACACGATTGGCTGGCAGCAAATGTCAGTGGCAAGCAATATCAAGCACTAGCCGGCGATGATCATACAGGTAGTTTATTTGCACAAGATGATCAAGGACAAATTGTAGAAAGTCCAGGTTATGTAGGGTTAAAAGCAATTTGGAACAGCGTCTATGCTTTTAAACAAAATCTAGCAAAGCAATTGGCACCACAAGTGCAAGGATTGGAAGAGTATGTAAATGGACAACCCGCCGGGGAAGGATTTGTGTTTCCCACACCCAGTGGACTAGTAAAAATAGTAGATAGAGAAGTGTTTTCCGCAGCCAATTTTGCGAAAAATGGCTAACTGGTATAAATATTAACATGCGGTAACGCAAATAATTAAGGAGAATTAAAATGGCAATCGGAGTTACAAGAGTAAGTGGTGATTCACAATTAGTGAACAATGTTGGTGACGGTTACACCCTAAACGCAAATGCACAAATTATCAACACAGGTATTGCAAGCCCAATCAAGGCTTACAAAATTACTACATTAGGTATTACAGCTAACCTAGCAAACGAACTAAAAGGTCCAAGTACAGCAGGAAAAGACCCAGCGGTACACACTTTGTTAAAAACTATTGCAGCCAATGCTACAGTTTTAGCATATCAAGTTGATGCTACTGGTTCAACAGCACAACTAAGCGTTATTGTTGAGCGTAGCAGCTGGGGCAGCGATGCAGACCTACAAGCCACTATTCGTACACTAAGTCACGATGGTACAGCTGGTGCTAACATTGGTGCATACGGTAACGTATTCCCAGCTTTAGCGGCAGTTACATCAACAGGCGGTATCAAAATAGCTTAATTAAACTAAGCGTTTAAAAAGCAGCTTCGGCTGCTTTTTTTATGACTGTAATAAATATATACATGCGGTAACGCAAATAATTTAGGAGAAATAAAATGGCAATAGGAGTTACAAGAAGCGCAGGTTATGCATTTACAGGCACAACCGGTGTGTTAAATGGTGTTCAATACACTGAAGTCGGGCAGAGTATTGTGCTTTATGTTGTTGCATCGTTAAACTTATCGTCTGAAGATGACGCAGCAGATGAAGCATTTGAAGCAATTATTCAACTTTTTCCACCTGTATTAGCATATTATTCTCATGCTACTACTGGTGCAATTAGCTTGATCTGTGACGGTGTTAACGCACCAGCAGCAAGTGCATTACAAACAGCACTGCAAGCAATTGGCACAAGAAAAGGCGCAGTTAACCTATCAAGTGCAACTGTCACCGAAGGCACAAGTTTTGTAGTTAGCTAATCTAATTTAATTTAGTACAAACAAAGGCAGACTTGTTCTGCCTTTTTTGTTGTCTATAAATATCTATATGAAATTCTACACTGGTGTTACATTAGTTGATATTACTGCCACTGGAGTCACAAGACATCGAGCCGAGCAAGAGCTTGAACGTGATCAACAACGTAATTGGGAAACAGTATTACAATGCATTGGACTCAGAGCGCAACCACAATTAATTGATGGTCCATTCTGTGATGAATACACAGTCGACGAGACCAGCTTCTTTGGGGAAATGTACTACGGTAAGCAAAAGGTCTGGCTTTTTAGTTTTGGGGTAGAGTTTGATGATGTGTTTTTATTGGATGGAGATCCGGTAGGGCAATTAGATAAGGACTTTGCACAAGTGCCAATTATTTGTGGACTTGAAGAAACAGCTAGATTCATGCTTCCAATTTTTTACCCATATGGGGCAATCAAAAACATATACTTTATAGATGGCAGGTACCGTCCATAAATATTAACGATTCATTGGCACAATTAGGCAACTCTCATGGCACATTTATTAGGCATTACCACAGAACCCTCTTTCTTTAACGAAACGGAAACAAAATGGCAGAGAGCGAAAGAACCAGCCTCGGGGCGCACGTGGATTTATGTGCTGAAAGATACCGAAGCTTGGAAGATAAATTAGATAAACTAGAGCATCGTATGGGTACGATGGAAGAACACATCATCATCATACGAACGAAACTGTCAGAGTCGGCTGCTGATGTGTCAAGCAAAAGCAGCACTCAGCTGATTTCTATTGGCACAGTGTTCGGGGCAGCATTGCTAACAGGACTAATTACAGTATTCATTCAATTTATACTAAAATAATAATGAAAATTATTGAACTATTAAATAAAGTACGTGTACCAATTACCAATGAAGAAGCAGACGTATTAGGACAATTTCATGATCGTTCAACTATCGCTAAAGAAGAGTTCGATCATAGACAAACGGTAGTTGCAAATCATCTAGTTAATAAAGACGTACTGCTGAGAAGAAATGAAGAAGGCAAAATCTACTATAAAAAGAAAATCTGAACTTGAGCTAGCTCAAAATGCATTCGCTGAATTCGGCACCAAATACATAAAACACTGGACAGAACAACAACTTAAACAATTTAGAACACAGCCCGTGGTTATCCCAATTGGATCCCATGGGTTTTTTGTTGGTGGTTTTCGTATTACCGGAGTACATTCTGCCTGCTGGGCAGTAGAAAAAATAGATAGTCGTCACGTACACGATTTTACTTCAAAAGTTAATGCTATATTTTACTGTATCAACGAGGTACGTCAAAAATATGAAGCAGCACAAACACTATTAGATCTAGATACCAGTCTAGGACGACTAGATTTAGACATTGCACAATATGAATATACACTAGCAAAAACTCAGGATTTAGTTAAATCTGCAGTGGTGTTAAATAGGTGTATAGATGCTAAAATACAACGTCGACATATTTTAAATATTTTGAAAAAAACTTTAAATTCGACTAAATACTTGAACTTTGGGAAACAACCACTATGAGATTAACAGAAATGGGCGTAAAGCCTTCCGCTAAAAAAATTAATAAAGTAATGGAAAGTCGCTTTGGTATCAGCATTGATTACGCCAATTTAGACTTTGCGAAAGCTTATAAATTAGCTCGTGGGCTAACAGAAAGCCTTAATAAAATTAAGAGCAGCCACGGTATCCACGTAGCTGAAAAGAATCCAAAATACATGGAACTCTTAATGGTGCGTGAAGGTCTACATCGCTGGATGGTAGAGAATAAGCAACAGCTTATTATGGAAAGCGAAATGGGTAAGAGTCAAGCTATTCTTGCTGCCAAGGACATGGTTGACAGTATACAGGACATGCTGGAAGATGTAAGCAAAATGCAAAACGAGCAAATGCCTGCACTACTAGATACTATCCGTGATCAAATTGGCATGGAACAAGCCGATGCATTTAAAGCCAGTGTTGGTTCGTTACTGGCTAACATGGTTGACCAGCTAGGTTCAGCTCGTGAAAGTGCAGACCAAGCAGCTCGTGCATTAGCCGGCGAACAAGTAGCACAGCCAATGGCCATGGGAGGCGCAGGCGGTATGCCAGCTCCAGGTGGTATGGGTGGCAACATGGGTATGACACCAGATATGGGTAGCGACCTTGACACTGATGAATTTGCTGCAACAGATGCAGCAGCAGGTGGTGATTTAGCACTAGGTAGAGAGAAGCGTTAATGCGTATACGCGATGTCATCGTCGAAGACCAGATCGACGATATGTTAGAAGATGAAGCCGAAGGACGTGGTGATGCTAATCTAATCACCACGTTAGAGTTTTTACGCAATCGCGCTCATGATACCCACGTACAACCTCGTGTACGTGCTGATAGTTTAATTAATCTTGTACAAACAACCGGTGACCAACAATTCACTTTAGAAAATCTTCTTGACGCTTACAGTGACAACGAAAATATCAAAGCATTAATCAAAGACATCAAAGATGATTCCACCGGAGTCAAGTATGTGTATCTCCAACCATTTGCTGATGATTCAGAAATGGCTGCAATAGGCGACGAAAATGCTCCACGTACCGCACCAGAAAAGACTGTAGATGCAATGGCTAAGTCAGCTCTTGCAAAACGCGGTTAAATAATTTATAATAATCCTTTAGGAGTACTGTTATGGCTTACTCAAGTGAAGTCTTAGATCATTACGAGAATCCTCGCAATGTTGGTAAAATGGACAAAACAGATCCTACTGTAGGTACAGGTCTGGTTGGTGCACCTGCTTGCGGAGACGTACTACAACTCCAAATTCGAGTACAAGACAATGTCATTACTGATGCGAAATTTAAAACATATGGCTGCGGCTCGGCGATTGCTTCATCGTCGCTCGTTTCGGAATGGATTAAGGGTAAGACTCTTGAAGAGGCAGGATCAATTAAGAATACCCAGATTGCGGAAGAGCTTGCGCTCCCTCCTGTTAAGATACACTGCTCAATTTTAGCTGAAGATGCTATCAAAGCTGCCTTAGAGGACTACAAAAAGAAACACAATGATTAAGGTTTTGTTTTACCATGCAACTGATTCTTCGCCATCAACTGCTCAAAACAAAAAACTTTTTTTGTCAATAGCTGCCATTTATCTAAAGACTCATTTAGAAATAAATCACCCAGACATAGCCAAGCAGATTGAGTGGTTAATACCGTTACAGCATAGATTGTCCGATGATGAATTATTGAAAATATGCCATGAGCAACAACCAGATTTACTATGCACTAGTCATTATATCTGGAATCAATCATTTTTAACAGAACAACTTGAAAGAATTAAAAAAAAATTAAATTCCTCTTGTAAGATATTAGCAGGTGGTCCTAGCATTGATGTTAATATTAATTCTAATTTTTTTAAAGATTATCCATTTATTGATTATGCTGTTTACGGTGCCGGCGAAGCGGCTTTTGCTGATTTAGTTTCCCATTTGATTAACAACAAAAAACTAGTTGCATTTAATGTTTCTAATTTGGCCTGGCAGGATAACAGCAAAACATTTATTTCTGATTACAAGTATGTGTCACAATCTAAAATTAGTCCTTTTTTATATAACGAAGATTTTTTTACAAAAATAGTTGAAAATGAATATAAAAATGATTATAAAATAATACTTCCATATGAGCTTACAAGAGGGTGTCCTTACTCTTGTACTTTTTGTGATTGGAACAGCGGATTAAGCACTAAAGTAACAAGAAGAAAAGAAACATATAAACAAGAAATAGATTTATTTCAAAAGTTAAAAATACAAGACCTGTATCTTGCTGATGCAAATTTTGGACAATACGACGAAGACGTTGCCCTTGCTGAATATTTGGTACATAAAAATCTCAATGAGAATGCCGGATTTACAACAGAGTCAAATCCCAGTAAACTAAAAAAAGACAATAATCTTAAAATTTATCATTTATTTGCTAAAGGAAATTTAGTAAGCAAGCATTGGGGATTTACGTTTAGTGTGCAAGATATTAATCCTACAGTTCTAAAAAATATCAATCGACCCGATGTGGGGTGGGATGTACATTTAGACATGATCAATGAATTAAGTTTACACTATCCTGATATACAACCTAAGGTACAATTTATATTAGGGTTGCCGGGCCAGAATAAAAAAACAATTAGAGAATCGCTGGGAGAAATTACAAAACATAATCTTCGTTTATGTTTATTTTTAAACGAATTACTACCGGCTAGTCCTGCTTCTCTTGACAAAACATACCAAGAGAAGTTTAAGTTTAAATATAGTAACAGTGAACGTTACAATGAATTTGGATATTTTAAAGGAAGTTTTCCTGAATCTTGTATATCATTTGATAGAGAAGAATTGGTAGAAATGATTATAATTGGTAGCTTTTATTCTGGCTTATCAATTTTACGTTTTAAAAGTGAATACTTAAATATAGATATTGAACGTACAGTTGATCATTTCATTGAATCCAAATATTATAAGTTACTCAAAGAGGATTTACTAACAAATTGGATTAGCAATGATAAATTTTATTTCACTAAGAATTTTGATGGCAGTAAAAAAATTATTTCAGCCTGCTTACTACAACTTGCATCAGAAGAGTGGACAAACACAAAACAGTTTAATTTAATGATAGCTGAAGTACATAACAATGACAGAGACTTTATAAAAAAACTCATCAAACAAAAAGCAATGCCAACTTGGTTTCCTGAAGCCCACTAAGGAGATATATGATCACACTGACAGAGATAGCTGCAAAGAAAGTATTAAAGCACATTGAGAAACGTGGTAAAGGTGTGGGTATTACTGTTGGTGTAAGAACCACCGGGTGCTCGGGTCTCGCATATAAATTAGAATACGTTGACAATCCTCCGGTGACCCGTGATTGGTTTAAGTACGAAAGCCACGGAGTATCAGTATGGGTAAACGGTAAAGACACTCCTTATATCAATGGACTTACCATGGATTATAAACGACAAGGACTCAATGAAGGCTTTGAGTTCATCAACCCAAATGAAACAGCCCGATGCGGTTGTGGAGAAAGTTTCAAAGTATAAATGATTACTAATAAATTTGATTATACCCCTCTGGCTAGGGAAAGCGTAGAGGGCAAGCGCCATTACGCCTTGCCGGATGGCAGTCGTGTGCCCAGTGTTACCACAATACTAGAACGAACAAAACCACAAGAAGCCAAGCAAGCATTACAAGAATGGCGCAATCGTGTGGGTCATGAACGTGCTCAGCAGATTACTACAGAAGCAGCCAATCGTGGAACACGTATGCACACCTATCTTGAGCGGTATGTCAAGAACGGTGACATAGGAGAATTCCCTAGTAACCCATTTGCTCAACCAAGTTGGTTTATGGCTGCACAAGTCGTACTAGAAGGTCTAGGTCATGTTGATGAATACTGGGGCTGCGAAGTTCCTCTGTATTACAGTGGTTTGTATGCTGGCACTACAGATTGTGTAGGTGTATGGAAAGGTCAACCGGCTATTATGGACTTTAAACAAACCAACAAACCTAAAAAGCGTGAGTGGATTGATGATTATTTTTTGCAACTTGCAGCATACGCAGCAGCTCACAATGAGACCCATGGTACCAACATAAATACTGGCGTTATTTTAATGTGTGCAAAACCTGCAGACGAAAACGACACCCCCAAGTATCAAGAATTCGTTCTAGAACCCAAAGACTTTGCATACTGGTCAGACCAGTGGATGCGTAGAGTTGAATTGTATTACTTAACGGCATAAAATGACAACATTTAAAGATTATCTCAATAATAGCAGTTTTTGTGTATTACCGTTTATACATCAGGAAAAAAAGTTCAATGGAACACATCATGTGTGTTGCTACGGAGATCAATTACAGTCTGATCATAACGACCAAACCTCTAAGGAAAGTTTCAATTCCGTCAAGATTAATAATATCAGAGACAAGATGATAGCGGGAATTAGACCCAGTGAATGCGATTCTTGTTATAAACTTGAAGATCAAAATATATCTAGTCCCAGGCTTAGAGAAAATCATACATGGGGAAATTGGAGTAGTACTCATGACGCAATAGAAAAGGTATTTGCTGATCATCTTGCACGACGTGAAATGAAACCAATAAGCTATGATTTACGATATAGTAATACTTGTACTTTAAAATGTCGTATGTGTAACAGTTCTAGTAGTAGTGCGCTTAATGCCGAATATAAAAAAATCAATCATCATTGGCCGGAAAAGTTTTGGTTCACTGACAATCCCAGAATCAATCATGACTTAGAATTACACGCTGACATACAAAAAATATATCTAGCCGGCGGAGAACCCTTAGTAGAACCTTTAAATTTAGAATTATTAGATAAGTTAGCAGATTATAATCCCAATTTAGTTATTCTTATTAATACTAGCTTAAACCATCTCAGTGATAAATTTGTTAATGTATTAAACAAGTTTAATTATCTAACATTGGTAGTATCAATTGACGGAACCAATGATGTCAATGACTATATAAGACATGGTTCAAATTTTGATACAGTGGCAGACAACATACGTAAAATAGTTCATCATGACATAATGTTTTCCACATGTGTGAGTATGTACAATATCTTTAATATTAACAAATTGATACATTTTCTAAATAAAGAATTCCCCAAGCACAGCTTTAATCACGGAATTAATATAGTCAATGGCATTGAGGAAATTTTTGTTGAGAATTTACCTTACGAATTACGACCCGAGGTTATTGCTAGTCTATTAGAAGTTCTTCCGCTGGCTGCAGACTTTCCAAAAATAGGAATACAAAATTTAATAAATTTACTAGAACAACAAAACTTCAATCCGGACAGATTTGATGGATTTGTTAAATATACAAAAATACTAGATCTAGAACGAAACGAATCTATTGCAAATATTGTTCCTCAATTGTCTAAGTACTTTGATGAATAAGATAAAATTTAAATTTTTGGATATTCCTATTATTCGATCCTGTAACTTAGGATGCGGCGGGTGCTTGACTTTCTCTGACAGCAAAAAAATCAAAGGATTGGTTAATCTTAACGAAAGTAAAGAATGGTTGAGATATTGGGCTAATAAACTAGATCCTGAAGAAGTAACTATATTTGGCGGTGAACCGTTATTGCATCCACAATTCATTGAGTGGTGCCGTGAAGTCAGGAGTTTATGGCCTAATGTTGGTCTTAGAATTAACACCAATGGATATTATTTAAATAACTTATTTGATAAAATATCGGAGTTGTTTACAGAAGAAATCCGCCCACAATTTATTGTTAGTATACAAACAGGACACGATCCTTATTATTCTTCAGTCAAACAAGACATCGATCAAATTAAAAACTTAGTTCTACAATCATTGAAGGAAAAATACCCCAATAAAAAAATAGAATGGGTATTATGGTTGGATGAACCGGAGATTTATAAACGCTGGTGGCGAATTGACATAGATAATTGCGATACTGGTATTAGAATAACCACATGTGAACAGCATAAAATTCCATGGCAAGCACATTATCAAGGCACAGAAGGATCACTGAAACCTTTTTATGACTACAATGATTCTTGGCACACAGATAACCACAAATTTTGCCAAGCTAAAAACTTTGTAAATTTATATAAAGGTAAGTTATATAAATGTCCAACTGTGGCAGTTTTAGAGCACACACTCAAAACGTTTAATTTACCCAATGACTTGGACTGGGAACCGTATCTAGAAAATTACAGTAGTTTAGATATAACAGCAGATAATGAAGAAATTACCAATTGGTTTAGTAATCAAAAACACCCCGAAAAAGTATGTAACATGTGTGGATTTTCAGGTCCAAAATGGACCCATGGACATCTAAATAGACATGAACTTAAAGAGGGCTGGAAGTATCAAACGATTCCAATTGATTCGGCCTAACTGTTTAGGATAAATATTGAATATAATTAAGGGTTAACGATGTCAGTCACACAGATTTCTAAAATTCAGCACCGAAGAGGGCTCCAACAAGATCTTCCGCAACTAGCATCAGCTGAACTAGGCTGGAGTATAGATACAAGAAAATTATATATTGGTAACGGCACCCTCGAAGAAGGTGCTCCTAGTACCGGTATAACAGAAATTCTAACAGAAAAATCTCTTGCCAACCTAACCAGTTTCTTAGGAACTTATAGCTTTATTGGTAATGCAGCAGGATTTGCTGCACAAACAGGTACCAGTTTCCTTAATCCCACGATTAGAAGTTTTCAATCTAAGTTAGATGACATTGTTAATATTAGAGACTTTGGTGCTGTAGGTGACGGATTAGTTGATGATACTGCAGCTATTAATCGAGCGTTAACACAAATATATAAAACAGGAATCAACGAAACACAACCGTTGACCCGACGTACAATTCATTTCCCCGGGGGAAATTATCTTGTATCCGACACTCTCAATATACCACCATATGCTACATTAGTTGGCTCCGGTATAGAAAGTACTTTTATTACTGGAAACTTTACTGGTAAAACTATAGCCAACATTGTGGACAGTAAGTTTCAATCCGGAGCATTGATTGGTACCTCTTCAGCGGTTTCACCTAGAAATATTGATATTAGAAATATGCAGTTCAGAAACTTGAATACCGGAGCAACTACTGCGTTGTTTAATGTTGACAGTGCAAATGATGTTAGATTTGTTGAAACAGGATTTTACAGTAGTACACCTAACACTGCTAATCTTGTACATATTCTGTCTACTACCTCATCAACTACTGGTGTTACTTTTGATAATTGTTACTTTAGCGGTGGCGGTAACGGAATTGCAGTTATTGGTAATAGTGTAAGTACTCTTCAAGTTTATAATTCAGAATTTAATAGTATTGCCAATGTTGGTATAGATCTTGGGCAAATAACAAATGCTGTAATGATAGGAAATTATTATAACAATTTACAACTGGCTTCTAAGACCTACGGAGCTAATAGTTTTTCAGCTTTCGGGGAAAACTACTTGGGTGCAGCATCACCAACAGGTGGACTGTTTCTTGGGAATCTACAGAATAGCCAAACTGCTGCTATAGTATTGACCTCTACACCGCAGATAATTGCAAACTTGCAAGCTTTGAATTTTCTATTAGGTACATTAACTGCAACAGATGTAATTTACGAAATTTCAAATTCTTCTTCTAAGAGATTCGGTACACTAACCGTTACTAGCAATACATCAGTTACAAGATTTATAGATAATTATTCAGAAATAGGTTCAAGTTTTAATGCCAACATATATGCAAATGCTACGCATTTATTAGGCTCCGTTGCGTCTGGCACCGGCACGTTCAATTATAATTTTAAAAAATTCACTTATTAATGTTTAAATCTTCTACCAGCGAGAGGCTATCTCGCTGGAAGTCCTTTCGGCAGGAAATAGATACACTTGGTCTTGATGTAGCAATAGACAAAGTGGTAGAATTCTGGGAATCGTGTCCGTTTATTCCGTTTTATCTTCAGGTTGAAAACGTCAACCAATGGCCAGATCCGTGGACATTGATACAAGAAAATTACTACTGTGATCTTGCAAAAGTATTAGGAATAGTCTATACTTTACATTTAACACACCACGGCAATAATTTAAACCCGGAAATAAGAGTATATTATGACTCAAAAACAAAGCACACTTATCATATAGCATACTTGTGTCAAGGGAAATATGTTATTAATTTGATTGAGGGTGAAGTAGTAAATAACACACACATCGATCAAAGATTTAAATTAAAACACTGTTACACAGCAGTGGACTTAAAATTAGAACAATATTAGAGGCACTGATGACACAGATTCAAGTTACAAAAAGAGATGGAAAAAAAGAATACCTAGATATAGAAAAAATGCACCGCGTAGTTATGTGGGCTACCGAAGGAATAACCGGAGTTAGTGCAAGCGAAGTAGAAATCAAAAGCCACATACAATTTTACAACGGAATTAAAACAGCAGATATTCAAGAGACACTGATTAAGTCAGCTGCTGATCTTATTAGCGAAGAAACTCCAAACTATCAATATGTTGCAGGTAGATTGATTAACTACCATTTACGCAAACAGGTTTACGGTGACTATACTCCATGGTCGTTGATTGATCTTGTACAAAAAAACATGGAGGCTGGATTTTACGATGCAGGCCTTCTCGCCGCCTATACCGAAGAAGAGTGGAACAAGTTAGATGCTTTTATTCATCATGAGCGCGATGAACAATTTACCTATGTGGCCATGGAGCAATGGCGCGGCAAGTATCTTGTACAAAATCGTGTAACCAATGAGATATTCGAAACCCCGCAAATAGCATATCTATTGATTGCAGCAACACTATTTCAAACATACCCAAAGGAAAGTCGACTACAATGGGTAAAGGATTACTACGATGCTATTAGCCTTCATGACATTTCTCTTCCTACTCCTGTTATGGCTGGTGTACGAACTCCACAAAAGCAATTCTCAAGCTGCGTACTTATTGAAGCCGACGATAGCCTGGATAGCATTAATGCTACTACTAGCAGCATTGTTAAATACGTCTCCCAAAAAGCCGGCATCGGTATCGGGGCGGGTAGAATACGGGCCCTTGGAAGCCCCATACGCAATGGTGATGCTTACCATACCGGAGTTATACCATTTTACAAGTTGTTCCAAAGTGCCACAAGAAGTTGTAGTCAAGGTGGAGTCCGAAACGGTGCTGCTACGCTGTATTATCCTATCTGGCACCTCGAGATTGAGGACTTGATTGTATTAAAGAACAACAAAGGAACAGAAGATAATCGTGTACGCCAAATGGATTATGGTGTACAGTTTAACAAGTTGATGTATGAAAGACTAATTACAGGTGGTGACATTACTTGTTTTAGTCCGCACGATGTACCTGAAATGTTCGAGGCCTTTTTCAATGATCAAGAGCGTTTTAAAGAGTTGTATGAACGAGCAGAACGTAACACCAAGTTAAGAAAGAAAACTTTTAAAGCATCAGATTTGTTTAGTAGATTCATGCAGGAACGCAAGGATACCGGAAGAATATATTTGCAGAATGTAGATCATGCCAACACCCACAGTCCATTTGATGAGATGGTGGCCCCGGTTAAGATGAGTAATCTTTGCGCTGAAATAGATTTGCCAACCGTACCATTGAAAGATGTCAATGACGAGGATGGTAGGATCGCCCTGTGTACTTTATCAGCGATCAATTGGGGCAATGTAAAAAGCTCACATGACTTCGAAAAGATGTGTCGTTTGGCAGTACGAGGACTGGATGCGTTGCTAAGTTATCAGAACTATCCAATCCTGGCTGCTCGGCTGGCTACCGAGGAGTTTAGACCACTGGGCATAGGTATTATTAATTTTGCCTATTTCCTAGCTAAAAATGATGTTAGTTATAGTGATCCACGTGCATTACCTTTGGTAGATGAGTATGCAGAGGCCTGGTCATATTACTTGATCAAAGCCTCTGCGGACCTCGCGGAAGAACAAGGCGCATGTACCAGATGGAACGACCTAAAGAGTGCAAAAGGTGTGCTGCCTATAGATACACGTAAAGCAGATGTGGATGAACTGGTCCCGTATGTGGAACGTATGCCATGGCAGAGTTTGCGTGAACAGGTACAACGGACTGGTCAGCGTAACGCAACATTAATGGCCTTGATGCCTGCAGAAACTTCTGCACAAATTAGTAATGCCACTAATGGTATTGAGCCACCGCGAAGCTATGTTAGTATCAAAGGATCAAAACATGGCCAATTGAAGCAGGTTGTGCCTGAATATCGTCGTTTAAAGAACCGATATGAACTACTTTGGGACCAGAAAAATCCCGAAGGGTATTTAAAGCTATGTGCGGTGTTGCAAAAGTATATTGACCAAGGTATTAGTGTAAATACTTCCTACAATCCACAGCACTATGCAGATGAAAAGATTCCAATGAGCGAGATGTTACAACATCTCATAATGTGTTACAAGTACGGGTTGAAACAACTATATTATTTCAACACCTTTGATGGTCAAGGTGAAATTAATGTAGATAAAATGACTGCTGATATCAAATTAGAAGATGATGCAGCACAAAGCCAAGAAGACTGTGACAGTTGTGTACTTTAAGAGAGAAAAATGAGCGTATTCAATATTGATAATAAAACAGATCATACCAAGGCCTTGGCATTCTTGGATGAATCTGGTGCAGCACCCATACAGCGTTATGATGTATTAAAATATAGACAGTTTGATAAACTGACAGATAAACAGTTAGGATTCTTTTGGAGGCCGGAGGAAGTAGATGTATTACGTGATGCAAAAGATTTCAAGGAACTGACTGATCATGAACAGCACATTTTTACAAGTAATCTTAAACGACAAATTCTTCTTGACAGCGTTCAAGGTCGCAGCCCCAATTTGGCTTTTCTCCCTCTTGCTACTATCCCTGAGCTTGAGACCTGGATCCAGACCTGGTCGTTTAACGAGACGATTCATAGTCGTAGTTACACTCACATTATACGCAATGTGTATAGTGATCCAAGTGCCGTATTTGATCAGTTGACAGAGATTCCTGAGATACTTGATTGTGCTACAGATATTAGCAAATACTATGATGACTTGATAGAATATGCCGGTTATTATAAACTGTTGGGTTATGGTATTCACGAAGTCAATCATCAGACTGTTACAATTGATAGATACGAACTCAAAAAGAAGTTGTGGTTATGCTTGAATAGTGTAAACGCACTAGAAGGCATTAGATTCTATGTCAGCTTTGCTTGCAGTTGGGCATTTGCAGAGTTGAAAAAGATGGAAGGTAATGCTAAAATTATTAAACTTATTGCACGAGACGAAAATGTACATTTAGGGTCCACGCAAACCCTTCTAAAATTGCTACCTCAGGATGATCCTGATTACGAGTTGATAAAACACGAAACTCGTGCAGAGTGTGAAGCAATGTTTTTACAAGCAGCAGCACAGGAAAAAGCCTGGGCACACTACTTGTTCAAAGACGGAAGCATGATTGGCTTAAATGAAGTATTATTAAGTCAGTATGTAGATTGGTTGACCTGTAAGCGTATGACAGCAGTGGGATTACAGTGTGGTATTAAAACAGGTTCGAATCCCTTACCTTGGACAGCCAAATGGATTGCTGGTGCTGAAGTACAAGTGGCACCTCAAGAAACAGAAATTAGTAGTTATGTAATTGGTGGTACAAAACAAGATGTTGATCAAAACACATTCAAAGGATTTAGCCTATAATGTTAACAGTGTATTCAAAGAACAATTGTCCGTATTGCGACAGGGCAAAACAACTATTAGAAAGTAAAGGCGTCGAGTACATAGAAGTTAACATAGAGAAAGACTCTGAATCGAGGCAGATGCTAGTAGATCAAGGCCTAAGAAGTGTGCCACAAATTTTTTATGGATATGAATTAATTCCTGGAGGATTTGATGGACTTAATAAACAACCGCAAGAATTTTTCAATAAAATCAAAGGATCATAATGTTAGTATCACGAGGATATGACGAAGGCGATATCGTTAGTTTCAAATTAGTAACCGGTGACGAAATTGTAGCAAGAATCGTTTCTGTAAATGGCGAATATTTTGAAGTAGCCAAACCATGTACTGTAATGCCTAGTCCCCAAGGAATGGGACTTATTCAAAGTTTGTTCACTGCCGATGCAGATGCCGGCGTACACTTGCATAAAGAACATGTCATCATGCATGCCCCTAGTATTGATGCCATGCAAAAACATTATATCAAAACTACCACTGGCATTGAGCCTGTTACTCGAGGTAGTATCATTACCTAATGGCCTATAGTCTTAGTCCAGCAACATTGACGGCCACGACTGAAAACACTCAGTTGAATCAATCTGTAAGTGTCACTAAGACCGCTTTTGACCCAGATGTTACCAGCGTTGTAGTTACCAAAGGTGCAAATACATTAGGTAATATTAATGTTGCTGTATCCACTAGTTCTTTTACCATCACTGGACAATATTACGACAATTGGGATAAAAGTATTGTGTACGAGGAATTTGTGCAAACCGGAAACACTTGGGCTAATACTTTTGTAACTGTAACCAGATGGTCGAACGTTAGTGCCAATTTAAATTTCGTTGGTAATTATGTAGCCGCTACATCACCAAGTAGTAAAACGGCAACATACTCTGTTTTAGTAAACGGGATCACTAGTTTGTCACTGACCCAGGCTATAAATAATAATTATACTCCAGGAGCTTTGACTCTAGTAGAATATGTCGCAAAAGGAAAAGTCTAATGCCACCAGTAACTAGAACCAATCTTGATGCCAGCACCGGACATGGAGGTTATGTTCCAAGACCTAACACACCAAACGGAAGTACAGATACTTTTGTTAACGGACAAGGTACTGTCAGAGTCTCTGACGCATGGCCCAATCATACCGACCCTGGACCACCAGACACACACGGCGCAAGTCAAAGTGCTGGATCGTCGACCGTGTTTGTCAACGGTTTGGCCTTGGCAAGAATTGGTGATGCAATTACTTGTGGAGATTTTTGTGCCGCCGGAAGTCCAGACGTAATTTGCGGGTGATCCGCAATTAACTATCCATATAACTTGTAAAAAACCAGAAAAAATGCTATAATGTACCTATATTATGGGGTTATAGCAGTTGTTTTCTCAAAAATAACACAGTTATATAAAACTACAACCTGAATAAGGAGGAAGTAATATGAAACAACATTTACCAGGAATGGTTAAATTTGTGACGATTGTTTTTGGAATGTGGTTGGCAACACTTGCCTTGACCACAGTCACTAAAAATAAATTTCAAGCTCTCGAAGCAGAGAAAGCCGAGATGCAGAAAGTACGACCAGTATCATCAAACGACCGCGAGCGTCAGTTGCGTTGCCTTACACAAAACATTTATTGGGAAGCTGCTAGCGAACCATTTGAAGGCAAAGTTGCTGTAGCCCAGGTTACACTTAACCGTGTGGCCAGTGGACAATTCCCCGGAGACGTATGCGGGGTAGTTTATCAAAAAAATATTGTCTACTCAAAAGTAATATGTCAATTCTCGTGGGCCTGCAACGGTACCCACAAAGTTAAACCGGTATACCAACCACTTTATAACGAAAGTGCCGAAGTGGCTAAAAAAGTATTACTAGAAGGATTCCGGTTACCCAGCCTCAAAAATGCAATGTATTATCATGCTGACTATGTTCAACCGGGGTGGGGCAAGAAGCCTATCGCCAAAATCGGACACCATATTTTTTATGGCAGTTAGTAGGATAATATCGTAGATGACACTTTTAACTTCAACCCGTAAACATAAACCTTACACCATGACAAAAATTGAAGAGTCAAAAAAACTTAATTTTGAAAAAATTAAACACAGTGTGATAGAATTTTTCTACACACATTTTGGTAAAATCTCAGCTGAAACACTAGGATGGTTAGCCGCTATTGCATTACATGCGGCTACTATTCCTACGCTCTTGGCGTTACTGACTGGATTGACAGATTCAACCCCTAGTATTGATGTTGTATTGTTTATGTGGTTAGGCTTGGTTTTACTTTTTGGTCGTGCAGTTATACTTCGTGATCTACTTAACATTATAACTATAGGACTTGGGTTTGTAATACAGTCAGTTCTTATGGCACTTATACTGTTCAAATAAATATATCTAGAACAGGAGGCAACGATGACCAAACGTGCCGAAATAGAAATACAAGAGCTAGATCCTGAATATCAAGACATCGGCGATGAAGATTATGGTTTTATCTTTGATGCCGATGGAAACTTGAAGTATGCATTTATTCCTGAAGTTCGCCCCGATAAACCTCCGAAAAGTATTGCAAAGATAATGAAGATATTGGGCGTGATTGACCTAGATCAATTTGACGACGACATAACTATCCATTGACCAAAAAGATCCTTTTTGCTATACTTAGAGCATGAAAAAGGACATCGTATTTTATCTTAAATGGCTTGCTACTTTAGTAACTATTGCAGGAGCCATTTGCACCAGCATTAACATGTACCCTGAGGGCCCGGCCCTGCTTAACGTGGGTGCATTCTTGTGGCTCATTGTTTCCATAATATGGCGGGAATGGAGCCTTATTGTTATTAATGCAACATTGTTGCTGATCTACACAGTAGGACTTGTTGTTAAATTACTAACTTAAAGGTGCAACATGGAGTTTAATAAAGTGTTACAAAAATTGTATTCTGAAACAATTGATTTTAGATATAGCCGAAAAACTAAAAGTTATTCTGTAGTTCGCCTGAATGCAGATCCGTCTATGGTGCTATACAAAGACGGTGTTGCTAGAAAAACAACAGAAGAAGAAATTCAACGACAACTTGCTAAATTACTAAAATAATTTTGGTAGACCAAAAAAGCCCATTTTGCTATAATGTTTGTACATTAACTAATAAGGAGCAAAATTATGTTAGCAAACACTAAACAAATTCGCGCTGTTATTAATCAAGCAATCGCACAAAATCAGGGTTGTGTAACTAGCACATATACAGATGCTCCTATATTATCACAACCAAAACTTACAACCAAACGCTATGTATCCTATTACATGCGTCGTAACACTCGTGCAACCAGCCTTGCAATTTTAGCAACAGCACAAAACATTGCTAAAAATCTGGGTTACACAAACACAATTACTTGTGTAAATCGCAACATTCGTGCAGTAGCAGTTCTTGCATAAAAAACGGTAGACCAAAAATATCCATTTTGCTATAATATGTGTATAGTAACTAACAAGGAGTCGAAGATGAGAGAAGATCATAAGCGTATGTTTGGTATGAGTGAAGACGCAATCCGCGAGCAATACATGCAATCAATTACTGCTCGTTTGAGTGGCTTGGAGATGGTAGTTATGGGCGTATTGAGCGATGCACAAGAGTTGTTGACTATGGGTCACGCAGAAGCTGCTCGTAAGCAGATGAACATTGCCAAGTTTATTCTTTGCGAAATGATGGACGCTCGGGAGGCAGCGTAATGACCGGTCTGAGTGCCGTTGCTTTTATCGCAGCCTTGCTCACAATGCGGGCTTATTTCAAAGGTTGGAAATGGGAGGAAGTATAATGAGTATTCAACTTATTACAGACGGCCACAATGGTCGTGGTGATCGTGTTATTTTGTGGCGCACCAATGATTACACTTACGAGCTGGACATTGGTACAGGTATCTACAAGAAGAACTTGAAGTTTCACGAGACTGAATACTACGAGGCCCTGGAATATTTCAATGTTGCTGTGATGAATTACCAAGACGTGGAGGAAGCGTAATGAATAATCCAATTCCCAAGAACGGCATGTTCTATACGCCGGAAAATTTTAAAGAACTATTTGAGCGGTTAGACAGCTTCTCCAATGGGCAAGAGAAAGCATTGGCCTATCAGATTGCTATGCTGACGTTGAATGCTTGCAGTCTTGCAGTAGATAAGATGATCGAGGAGACAGTATAATGAATTTTGATCGCCAGGTTAGTTTTGTTACCCGCACAGACGGCAAAGGTTATTGGAGCACAGTAGCAAGAAAGTCTATTCGTATTAATCGTGTTGCAATTGCCTCGGTTAGTGATTATGGTGAATATGGCGAACTACGTGCCTACTTTGATGAAAGTGAATGGAATGTTGAAACCGACGGCTTGATCTATTCCAACCAGGCCTGGATGAAGTCGTTCCGTAGTTGTATGGCAACTTTGGGATTTAGTGTTCAAGCACTTGCTGCCATCAGTTATACCGAGCAAGGTATGCAAGGCACTGACTATGTTAGTCTGGATGTGGGTCAAGATTTTTTAACCCAATGCACACCCTTGTACCGTTTTATTTTTACTAAAGAAGCAGTAAATAGTTAATATGATTAAGACTAAAACACTTCCTGTACAGCGTACCCGAGCACATCGTGTTTTGTTTGAGACTGGCAGTCCGTTTAAGTCGCGTACAGTGGAAAATAAAACCCGTTATCAACGTAACACCAAACATAGGGAAAGATCGTATGACGCCTGATTATAGCCCACGTTTTTATAAAAGCGTAAGTCTAAACCGTAAGCGTCATGTTGTTGATGCTATGTTAGAAGACCTACACGAACAGTATTTTACCATGATTGAACGAGCACTGGAACATAGCAATATGCAGCAGGCCCGTGATGTAATCGAGTACGTGCAAGCCCTGTAGTTTCTCCTCGGAAAAGTGAAGTTTTCAAACCCGCTTAGGCGGGTTTTCTTTTATCCGAAATTCCATAATTCCCAAGCTAAATAACAAATATACATTTGAGATTGGCATGGCCGCAAACGGAATATCAACATTAGCAACAAAAGAACTAAAGCAAAAGGCTAAACTTGACTTAGCGGCTTCAGACCGAGCCGCTCGCAGCAAGGCTAGATCAACCTATGATCTAAGTCAGCTACCAACTCAATATAACGATAACAGTATCGTTAACAATCCAAACAGCGGGGGATTAGTTCGAGGACGCCCATGGATTACCACAGTCTCTGCCTTTACATTCTACGAAGCATTTGGAACAACTACAGCAATATCAACCACACAGTATGTAAGTGGTAACAAGATATACGCTGAATCATCAACATATGATGTTCCTAGTTTTCAACCTGCCAGAGTACTTGTTAATGATATCGAAGTACTACTTCAGGGAGATAGCCCACTTCCATATGGCCGTGGTCACAACTTGGTAGTGCTAGACTCCAATGGTAATGTTGTTACCGCAGCCACACAGTATGATACTTACATTAGTCCTGCTAATCTAACCACATTAATTTCAGCATTAAATGCAGTAGCAAGCGGAAACATTGTGGTGTTAGTAACGTATGATGCTTCGGCAGTAAGTGCTGGGCTACGTTCAGCAATTAACACAGGTTACGGATCCACTAATGCTAACACATGGGCGGCAGGTAGAAATAGCCACATTTTTATTGGCGTAAAAATTTAATGTAGTTGGGGCAAATGTTTTTAATCCCAAATTAACCCAAAACAGTTGACAGCATCACAGTAGTCTGCTATATTAGCAAGACTATTCTAAATAAATACTGACTATGATATTCGGTTACTTAATGATGGCAATTGCCATCTCCATTAGTGCTATTGCCGCTTGGTATTCGGTAGAAGGTCTTACTGCCATATTTGCTGCAGCCGTGGTTCCTGTGATTATCATGGGCGGCGCATTAGAAGCTGGCAAGATCACTGCCACAGTTTGGTTACATAATAACTGGGCTAGAATTTCGTGGGCATATAAAACTTATCTTATTCCGGCCATTGTGTTCCTGATGCTGTTAACCAGTATGGGTATCTTTGGCTTCTTAAGCAAAGCACATTCGGATCAAAGTCTAGTCAGTGGTGATGCAATGAGTAAAGTTGCCATCTACGATGAACAGATTAAAACCGAAAAAGACAACATAGACGCAAATAAACGAGCATTGCAACAAATGGATGCACAGGTAGACAGTTTACTTGGTCGTACGGATACCGAACGTGGCGCCGAAAGAGCTGTGCTAGTACGTAAACAGCAGGCCCGAGAACGTGCCAGCCTACAAACAGAAATTGTAACTGCACAAAAGAAAATTGCCCGACTACAAGAAGAACGAGCACCTCTAGCAGCCGAGTTTAGAAAGATTGAAGCCGATGTTGGTCCAGTAAAATACATTGCAGCCTTTGTCTACGGTGACAATCCGGATGCTAATGTATTAGAACGTGCTGTAAGTTGGATCATTATTCTTATTGTCGTAGTTTTTGATCCACTGGCCTTGTGTTTAATTCTGGCGTCCAATAAACAATTAGAATGGGCGAGAGAAGATAAAGCTCGCAAGCATGATGAGGATCAGGAACCAGGACCAATGGAACGGACAGTTTTTGAGCCAAAGGAATCACGACCTCATGATCCTTATCCTCCATTAACTGAAGAACAGTTAGAACAAATACGAGCCATTGCGGCCAATGCTGCTGTGGATCAATTAGAGAAACCTGACCCTGTGGTTGAAGTTATAGAACCCGAAGTGGAACAGTTCTTTGCCAATGCACAAGCTGTAGCACAGAAAATTGATAGTGGTGAGTATCGTACGGAAGATCTCAACATTCCGGTATTGGAAAATGAAGAGACATGGGCACAACGTGTTATTGATGAACACAAAGAACAAGCCGAAGAGCAAGCTGCTGAACAAGCTTCACACGAAGCACTGGTAAAATTATTTCAAGATAATGCACCCAAAGAAGTTGAACAAACAGTTGAAGAAACACCACCGGAGCCTGAAAAGCCCGTAGACGAATTTAATACTCCAATACGCCGTGGTGCTGACTATGCTGTTCGCTATCGTGGTAAAGTGTATAATCTAGATGCATTCAATGCATTGCACCCAAGCCTTGCAATTCAAGCTGATAATGAAACGCTAGAAAATGCCAGCCAATGCGGGTTTGGTGACACCTTCCCAAATACTCCACTGAAAGGTGATATGTTTATTCGTACAGACTATCTACCTGAGCGTTTGTTTAAGTGGAACGGCGCAAAGTGGATCGAAGTAGATAAAAACACAACTGATAGTTATACATATAATCAAGCATACATACAGCATCTGATATCTAAATTAGAAGCTGGCGAATACGAAATTGAAGATCTAAGCGATGCTGAGCAAGCTCAAGTCGAACAACAAATCGAAGATATTTTAAAAAATAAAAATGCATAGTAATTTAATTACACCACCTGATTTTGTTAAAGATTCTTTACACACAGTGACCTTGATAAATCTTACAGAAAACGAAATCGAGCTTGTAGCCAGAATGTGTGCTGCCAGCGACGAAATGTTTAACATTTATGTGTATCGAACAGAAATGCAAGATCTAACATGGTTAGATCGTGCTGTGGAAATCAGTGATGCTGTAATACTCAATTGTGCTGTGGATTTTGAGTACAATTTTAAAGTGAGTAATATGGAAAAAACTCATACATTAGATTTTCCCACGCACACTCAAAATTTAAATCACGTACTAGATTATTTTGAGAATAGAATCACAAAGAAATAAATATTTGACTATGGCCTACGAAAAACCAAACAAAGTTATTGGAAATTTAGTTATTGTAACCCAAGACAATGTGGAAAAAGCCCTACGCAAATTCAAAAAGAAAGTGGCCGAATCCGGACTACTACAAGATCTTCGTGAGCGCGAAACTTACGAAAAACCTACTACCCGCAGAAAAAAAGCCAAAGCCGCTGCACGGCGTCGTTGGAAGAAAAAGCTGTCCGATGAACAATTGCCAAAAAAATTGTTCTAAATCAAAAAATTTGCTATAATACAGGTATAAATAATTGTGTAGGATGCTTCGGGTCCTATAAAACTTGCTTATTTTTAAGGAGAAACTATGAGTACAATCATTGGTATCGATCTTGGTACCACCAATAGCTGCGTAGCAGTAATCGAAAACGGAACCCCAAAAGTAATTGAAAATTCAGAAGGCGCACGTACTACACCTAGTATCGTTGCCTATACTGCTGAAGAGATTATTGTGGGAGCCGGTGCAAAACGTCAAGCAGTTACCAATCCAAAAAACACAATCTATGCGTCCAAGCGTTTAATAGGGCGTAAATTTACGGAACAGGCAGTTCAAAAAGATATTGATCTCATGCCTTACAAGATCATCGAAAGCGCGAACGGCGATGCATGGGTGTCAGTCAACGACACGGAACTAGCACCTCCACAAATCAGTGCCGAAGTGCTTCGCAAAATGAAGAAGACCGCAGAAGACTATCTGGGTCATGAAGTAACACAGGCTGTAATTACTGTGCCTGCTTACTTCAATGACAGTCAACGACAGGCAACCAAAGATGCCGGAGCAATTGCTGGACTAGAAGTATTGCGTATTATCAATGAGCCAACTGCAGCAGCATTGGCATACGGAGTCGATAAAAATGAAAAAGCTGATCGCAAGATCGCTGTGTACGATCTGGGTGGTGGTACCTTTGATGTTAGCATTATTGACATTGCTAATGTGGACGGTGATAAGCAATTTGAAGTCCTTTCCACCAATGGTGATACATTCCTAGGCGGTGAAGACTTTGACCAACGCATCATGGATTACTTGATCACTGAGTTTAAGAAAGAGTCAGGCGTTGATCTTGGTCGAGACGTTATGGCACTGCAACGTCTAAAAGAAGCTGCAGAACGTACCAAGATTGAATTGAGTAACAGCACACAAACAGATGTGAACTTGCCTTACATCACAGCAGATGCTACAGGTCCCAAGCACATGAACATCAAGATGACTCGTGCTAAACTGGAAAGCCTAGTTGATGAATTGATTCAGCGCAGTATTGAACCTTGCCGTGTTGCAATGAAGGACGCAGGTGTCGTAGCCACGGACATCGATGAAGTTATCCTTGTTGGTGGTATGACACGTATGCCACGGGTTCAGGAAGAAGTTGAAAAGTTATTTGGACGAGCACCACGTCGTGATGTCAATCCAGATGAAGCAGTAGCGGTTGGTGCAGCAGTACAAGGTGCTGTACTAGGTGGTAGCCGTAAAGACGTTCTATTACTTGATGTGACCCCACTAAGCCTAGGTATTGAAACCATGGGCGGCGTGATGACGAAACTAATCCAAAAGAATACCACTATTCCTACCAAGCATAGCCAGGTATTCTCTACAGCCGAAGACAACCAGCCGGCAGTAACTATCAAAGTCTATCAAGGCGAACGCGAACTTGTACAATATAATAAAACATTAGGTGAGTTTAATCTAGAAGGAATTCAACCTGCTCGACGTGGTGTACCGCAAGTAGAAGTCACGCTGGATGTTGACGCCAATGGTATTCTTAAAGTAAGTGCCAAAGATAAAAGTACTGGCAAAGAAAACCGGATTACTATCAAGTCGGACAGTGGTCTAAGCCGAGAGCAGATTGAAGAAATGATTCGCGATGCCGAAGCTAATGCAGATGCAGACACAAAGCAACGTGAATTGATCGAAGTACGTAACCAAGCAGATGCAGTTGTCCACAAGATTCAAACTGATATGAAAGAAGCGGAAGGCAAGCTTTCGGAAGATCAGACGAAACAAATAGATGAGGCAATTGCCAACCTCAACAAGGCAATAGCAGAAACAGACAAAGAACTAATTACCACCAAGGTATCTGAGTTACTTGTTGCTGCGAATATTATTAATGAACTACAACAGCCGCAGACTACAGAAGAACAGCCCGAGCCTAAGGCCGATGACAATGTGGTTGACGCTGAATTTAAAGAAACGAAGTAAAGAATATGCAGCCTGGATGCCTTCGGGGTCCAGGCTCATATATGTCATACTTGCTTATATGAAAGGAGAAAATTATGACAACCTATATTACAACTTTTGACCTACCAACTCTAGCTCGCCACGCTGTTGGCTTTGATAGATTGTTTACTACTCTAAATCGAAACTTTGCTAACAGTAAAGTTAACGATAACTATCCTCCGCACAATATTGTGCAAATTGACGAAACGCATTATGCTATTCAACTAGCAGTTGCTGGCTTTGCCGAGGACGAACTAGAAATTGAATACAAAGACAATGTTCTAACAGTTAACGGCAATCAGAAACAAAAGGACGAACTCACATATCACTATCGTGGTATTAGTGCTCGCTCATTCACTCGTAGTTTCCCACTTGCTGATCACATGGAAGTACGTGGTGCTACTGTAGTAAATGGTATTCTTGCAATTAGTATTGAGCATATGATTCCCGAAGAGGAAAAAGCCAAGAAGATTGCAATTACCTTCACTAAGTAATATAATGTAGTAGTAGGGGAGATTCCTTTCCCCTACTTAACTTGATGATGATATGAGCAAAACAGATATTATTGTAAAACCAAAAATTCAAACTAAAACAAATATTCAACCTCCTGGGTTGTTTAATGTGATCTATTTAAACGACGATACTACTACAATGGAGTTTGTAGTTGAATCATTGAAGATAATTTTTCATCACAGTGAAGAAACAGCCGTTGAACTTACTCATAAAATTCATGAAGATGGGTCAACTGTAGTCAGTACATTACCTTATGAAATTGCCGAACAAAAAGGTGTAGAAGCCACACTACTTGCTCGTACCAATGGTTTCCCTCTCAACGTTAAACTAGAACCCGCAACCTAAATGATATTCAATAAAGTCAAAGAGCTTAAGGCACAAGGCCTTAAGATTGGTATTACCTTCAGTACCTTTGATATGTTACACGCCGGGCATATTGCTATGTTGTCGGAAGCAAAGAATCACTGCGATTACTTGATTGCCGGCCTGCAAACAGATCCCACTATAGATCGCCCGGATAGTAAGAATCCTCCGGTACAGAGTATTGTGGAAAGACAGATCCAACTCAGTGCCACTAGATTTGTGGACGAAATAGTTGTTTATCAAACCGAACAAGACCTTATTGACCTCTTGCTTATATTACCTGTTGATGTTAGAATACTAGGTGTAGAATATCAAAACAAAGATTTCACTGGCAAAAAAGAATGTTGGGATCGCGAAATTGAATTGATATTTAACGGACGGGATCATAGTTTTAGTAGCAGCAGTCTACGTAAACGTGTAGCAGCAGCCGAATCATTGAAAGCACTAAAGGGATAACAATGGCAGATATTATGCTCGATATCGAAACACTTAGTACACGACCAGAATCGGTTGTGCTCACATTAGGTGCAGTCAAGTTCGATCCATGGGCCGATGAGGTAGACACAGAGTCTGGATTATATCTCAGAATAGATGTTGACGAGCAACTGGCATTGGGTCGCCATGTGCAACAAGAAACAGTTGATTGGTGGGGAACGCAACCTGAAGATGTGCGTGAAGAAGCATTAGGTGAACACGAACGCACAAGTCTAAACAATAGCGTAGATCAACTCAACAGATTCCTTGTTGGCTCAAACAGTATTTGGTGCCAAGGTCCTGCATTTGATATTGTTATTCTAGAAAACTTATATAGACAATTGGGTAGACCCACGCCTTGGCAGTTTTGGCAAATACGTGACAGTCGCACACTGTTTGGAGTACACGGAGATCCAAGAGAAAAAGGTCGTACAGGTGCACACAATGCTCTCATTGATTGTTATTATCAGGCCCGAGCTGTACAGCATATATACAAAACAGTAGGAGTGAAGAAAAAAGAATGGACATAATTTTTAGTAGAGAAGCTGCAAATCAGCTGGTGGACAGGTATGTGGTATTAGAATTAGAGCCACATAGTGTAGGTGAGGAAATACTAGAAACTTTTTGTGTGGTTCCTGCAGATAAAATTCCTTTAGCAGAAACAGTAATGCTAGATCATTGGAAGAAATTGCACAGCGAGTTTGTTCAAGCAAACAAAGAAAAGAATGGTAAATTATGCCAGGACCTGTCCGAACACCTGATGGGAAAATGGGGCAAGGAACTTGACGAATTCTACACAATAGTATGCAGTCGATATAACTAGTTATTAAAAAAAGTTTATTCGAATACATATTATTATGAATAAACTTTTGGCAGCTACCCTACTAGCATCCATAGCCGTGGCAGCTACAGCCACTCCTAGAACAAGACAGATACAGGTAATGTGTGGTAGTTTCGAAGATGTTGAAAAAACCATGGAAAAATATGGCGAAAAAATGGTAATTGCTACACAAGCTCCCGACGAACAAACTGTTAACATGGTATATGCTAATTTTGAAACAAAAACTACCAGTTGGTTTGTACACGATTTACGCACAGATGAGTATTGTATGATGGGGGTAGGTAAAGAAATTTATATACCCGAGGATAGTCCATTAAAAGACGCCCCAATTGGAACAAGAACAAAATACAAATAAGCCTGGTTATTCCAGGTTTTTTTGTGGCTATAAAAGGAGCATATTATGAGTTGGTTTGCACATAGACCCCCTAAGAATCCCCCAATACCCCCCGCACCGACCCGTCCCCCAACCAGAATGTAATAAATACACGGTATTCGATAACTATTGGTTCCATCAATTATAACAACAGAGGAATCGAGAAGACGTGGATCCGTTAACCCTGTTTGCCCTGGCAAACGGTGCTGTAAAACTTGTCAAAGAAGGTTGTAAGCTTTACAAGGATATCAAAGGAGCGGCCGGGGATATCAAAGATGTCCTCAAGGATCTTGACGACCAATTCCATACTACATTCAAAGACCGAGCACCTACTACAGCCGAACACAATCAGTACATTCAAGAAAAAAACCGCATCATCAACCTAAACAAACAGGATGGTGAAACAGCTAGTATGTACACACAGATTGGCGAACAGCTAGGTGTATACTTTGACAATCTTTATAAATGTCACGCAATATTTGAGGAAGAGGAACGCCGTAGCAAAACTGAAGTTTATCACGGTGAGGATAGCGTAGGTAAACGTGCTTTACAACGTGTACTACTCAAAAAGCAATTGGAAGCCATGGGGGCAGAGTTGCGTGAGATCATGGTGTATCAAAGTCCACCAGAGCTAGGTGCATTATGGACTGAAGTTCAGGCAATGATGGAAGTAGTTGGCAAAGAACAGGCAGTGGCAATTGGTATAGAAATGAGAAGAAATGCCGAAGCTGCTCGTCGCAAACGCAAACACATGAAAAAGATCAAGTACAAAGTATTGTGTTGGAGCATGAGTTCCTTGGCTGTACTTTATCTGTGTTGGTTAATCTGGGCTGTTGTAGAAATTCGTGTTGCAGAAAAACCCGAACTTGGAAGATGTTTAATACCCAAAGGAACTCCTGGATATAATTGGTATAATAATTTAAAGTGGGTTGATTGCGATATCAAATAAGATAGTGTAAACTAGCAGTTTAGTTTCAGTGTAAATATATAATGTTTAAAACTATCTCAGCAATACTTATTCTCGCCACCAGTTGTACCTCCTCAGCAATTGAAATTCAAGCTAAGTCTTGGTTAATAGCCGATGGTGATGGGCATATACTCGAACAACAGAGTATTGATGTTGTTCAACCTATTGCTTCTATAACTAAATTAATGACTGCAATGGTATATTTAGATAGCAATGAGAATTTAAAAGAAAATGCCAAAACTAAGTTCAGAGGATTAACTGTTAGCAAACACAAACTATTAGAATTGGCAATTGTTCATTCTGACAATCAAGCAGCTGATATGTTGTGTAAAATTTATCGTCGAGGATACAAAGCCTGTATTGATGATATGAATCATAAAGCACAGGTGTTAGGCATGTACAATACTGCTTTTTATGACAGCACCGGTCTGGATAATCGCAATGTCAGTAATGCCATTGATTTGATTAAACTATTACAAGCAGCTGAACGATATCCCGAAATAGTTAATGCAAGTAACAAAACTATAGTTGAACTTTTAAAAAGCAAAAAGAAAAAAACAATAAATCTAAAGTATACCAATACCAATCCTTTAGTGGCCAAATATAATGTAGTAGTTAGTAAAACCGGGTATGTACAAGCCAGTGGCGGCTGCTTAGTGATGAGTGTATATATTGACGGTAAAAAAAGATTATTTGTAGTTTTGAATAGTAAAACTACAAGAACAAGAATTCGAGATATGGAAGTACTTATATTGTCAGAGCTATATAAAACATAAACATTAATTAATCTAATAGAGTTTTTTTAATTTTTTCAAAATCTAGATTTTCAACTGGTAATCGATAACGCTCGGATTTATGTAAATTATAAATTTTAGTACAAGTTTCAAAATTTTCTACTAGTTCGTTAACAATTATAGTTTTAAAATCTCCAAAGAAGTGTTGATGATTATAATCCAACACTTCTTGCATGTCTTGATGCATGGTCATTAACTCGTTCCATGGTAAATGGCACAATTTAGCTATTTCGTCCGCAATCATTGACATGCGACGATCAGGATCGTGTTCTGAATCATAACTTTCATCAATCCAACGATCAAAAGTTTTAAATCCGTAACTTCTTAGATAAGCTAAATTTTCTAGAGCTCCTACTAGTATGAAAGGTCTTTTAGTAACTATAGGTTTAAATATTTTCTCAGTGAGATGTAATTTTTCGTCGTAATAAATTGTTTCAGTTACTACGTTCCAAAGAGCAGTATACGAATAATACGGAATATCTGCACTGGCATCATTATAATTTGTGGCATCTATTATTAACGGATTGGCGTTTTTACTAAGATTTGTATAAACATGTTTTTTTGCCGCTGTACTTAATGGCGAAGTCTGTTGTAATAACTCTTTTTTTAGTAGATCAATTGAAAGATTTGGGCAGGATACTAATCCATATTGTACAAGGTCTTTTTCATACAAGTGGGCTAACAAATGTAATCTATAGTTTCGCTTATCTGATACTAGATGATTAAGACACATAAATACCTTTGTAATTTCAAGATTCCCGGGATTGTATATCTTTTTAAAATCTCTATACCAATCAAGGCATACAAATCCATGAAAGAAAAAATACCAGTCGTAATATGAGTGATAAAGAGTACCACCATTACCGTTTGCAAACGACTTTAACCAATCTTTTTTAAGTTTACTAATTTCTGAATTTGCAAACACATGAAAATTGACATCATAAAAAACTTCACTGATAACACCAATATCTCGCCAGAGTCTGCAATCACTGCGTTGCTCAGGATACTTGGTTAGATTGTTTAGATTTTTTAAGTCTGCTAAATCGTGTGAATTTAATGGTTCTTCGTGACTCCAAATTACATGCCCGTTGAAATCTTCGTTATGCATAGATCGTCTAGCACTAGACAAATATTCATCAAAATGTTCAATTTTAGTAGAACATGATGGAGCGTATCCTTGGGAAGTTAAAAATAACGGATCAAGCAGCAATTTTTCGAGTAGTTCAATAAAACGTATATAGGATATCATTTAAAATGAATGTAGGATTTATAGGATTAGGAAAATTAGGATTATCGTGTGCTGAAACAATGGCTACTCATTATTCAGTCACTGGATATGATATTTACCCAAAACAAAGCGACTGTATTAAAATATCTGACAGCTTACGTGGAGCAGTTACTGGAAAAGATATTGTATTTGTTGCAGTACAAACACCGCACGATCCTGCGTATGATGGCAGTCAACCAATTACTCATTTGCCCAACAAAGACTTTGATTATTCTATAGTCAAGGATGTACTAAAACAAATTGATGTATGGGCTGGTCCGGATCAGCTAATCGTTCTTATTAGCACTGTGTTACCAGGTACTGTACGTAGAGAGCTTAGAGACTGTATTACCGTTCCGCGTTTCATTTACAATCCTTATCTTATTGCTATGGGAAGTGTAGAATGGGACATGGTTAATCCCGAAATGGTTATCATTGGTACAGAAGATGGCAGTGAAACAGGCGATGCAAAATTACTAGTAGATTTCTATCAACCGTTGATGCAAAACAATCCACGCTATGTCATAGGTACATGGGACGAAGCAGAAAGCATAAAAATATTTTATAACACATTTATCAGTACAAAGATTGCACTAGTGAATATGATACAAGACGTTGCTATGAAAAACGGCAACATCAATGTTGATGTGGTTACTGATGCACTGTCAGCAAGTACCACACGTATCATGAGCAGTAAGTACATGACTGCAGGCATGGGCGATGCAGGACCGTGTCATCCTAGAGATAACATTGCACTTCGTTGGCTAGCGGAAAACTTAAATCTAGGCTACGACATATTTGATACCATAATGAGTGCAAGGGAAGCACAAGCACTTAATCTAGCACGTTATTTAAAACGCATACAGCTAGAAAAAAACTTACCTATCTATGTATTAGGAAAAGCCTACAAACCTGATGTAGATATTCTTGATGGTAGTTATAGTTTATTACTAGGGCATTATTTAGAATCAATTCAAGCAAAGTTTTATTATGTAGATCCGTTGACAGGAGATGCTCCACCGTTCGCCGGCATGCCTGTGATTGCCTTTATAGCACACAACAGAAAAATAACTTATGGCTACACTGGAGAACAAACGGAACCGGAGTTATATGTAGACTTGGAGCCAGGCAGCGTGGTTGTTGATCCCTGGCGTCAGTATACAACAGAAAAAGATTACGAGGTTATACATTATGGCAACACACGACTCGTTTAACATTGCTCCATTCTGGGACGATGAATATAAACATTTAACATACAAAAAAGAACAGTTCAATGATCCTGAGACCATGATTGCTTGGGAGGATGCGGGATTTCGTGGACCGTTTGGTGGCTACATGTGCGACATGCGTAGTCCACAACCCACTTGGAATCAAAAGTTTGTAGATTTTTTTGCAACTTATGAGAAATGGCAAGATATAGGTACAAGTTATTATCGCATGGATGCAGGAAGTATGTTACCCGAACATGTGGATACATATCGTAGATATATTGAGTTGTTTGATCTTCGAGGCCGAGAAAGTACTATCAGACGTGCAGTGGTATTCTTGGATGAGTGGCATTCGGGTCACTACGCAGAATGCAACGGGCAAGGATATACAAATTGGATTCGAGGATTTTGTTTGACATGGGATTGGGACAGTCCTCATATTGCTGCTAACCTAGGCACAGTTCCAAGATACACATTACAGATTACCGGACACATATGATTCACAGTTACAACGAGTGGGATCCAATTCGAGAGATCGTTGTAGGTCGTGCTGATTATGCCAATTGGCCCTCAGACGATCCAGTATTTGCCAGAGAAAGCGAAAAGACTACATGGAAAGAAAGTCCCGTACCCACGGGTCCGGTTCCAGACTGGATCATTGATGAAGCCAACGAAGATCTAGATATGTTATCTTTGGTATTGGAAAAATGCGGTGCTGTAGTACATAGACCTAAAGAACTAAATTACCAAGAGCGTGGTGGTATGTATGGATATTGCCCACGTGACAGACTGATAGTATATGGTAATACTGTGGTTGATCCAGCCATGATGTATCCCTGCAGAGATATGGAAAGCGAAGCATTAGAACAGGTTATCTATCGTGCCGATACAGTATTAAGAATGCCTAGGGATGAAGGCATGATATTAGATGCTGCCAATGTGTTACGCCTAAATGACACTATGTTGTATTTAGAAAGTGCTAGCGGTAATTTGCGAGCATATTCCTGGTTGCGTAAACAGTTTCCCGATGTTACAATAGAAATATGTAATTTTTACAGTGGTGTGCATATTGACAGTACTATAGTTCCTATACGCGAAGGACTAGTTGTAGTTAATGCCAGCAGAGTTAACGAAAATAATTTGCCTAAGGTGTTTAATGGGTGGCAAGTTATATGGGTAGATGAAGTGGTAGAACAAGGGTTTTATCAATATCCTTATGCTAGCAAATGGATAGCATTGAATATGTTGGTAGTTGATCCCACAACAGTTGTAGTAGATAAACATCAAACTCGATTAATAAAAATGCTAGAAGATTATAATGTGCTAGTTCTCCCGCTTGAATTACGTCATAGTCGCACCTTGGGCGGCGGGTTTCATTGTGTTACACTAGACTTAGTACGCCAAACTCAATAAATAACTTACTAATAATAAAAAAGGTTATCATGAGTTTTGAAAGTTATACTGATTGTGTTCTGCAAGCTTTTTGTTCTCATCCAAAACCAGCTGAAATAGTTAAACGTAAACACGGAATTATTTTAGGAGTTTCGGAGTATCATAATTATACACCAGAATCAATATTGTACATAGGATTTAATCCTGCAATTATGATTGATCAAACTCCGGAAATTTCAGTTACCTATATAAGCAAAGCTGCACAGGATCATCTTAATAGTAATGGTATTAAATTTAACGTAATAGATCCCAATAAGTTATCTTTGTACAATAAACAGTTTGATGTAGTGGTTGCCATGGATGAGTATTTCACTTTTTCAAGTTCTGATCAGGAACAAAAAGATCAAGTTACGAAAATATGTAACCTGGCAAAGGAATTCATCATAACTACTTGTAAGGACTATAAGAATCAAGACTTTAAAGATAGAGAATTTTCAATTCCTGCACTGATTCGAAATCAGACACAGAACAAGATATATCTTGAATTTCATGATCATGACCTCACTGACAGAAACAGTTGGAAAACTACTGTACATGAGATCGCTGATAATAAATTAAATACCAATGGTCCATACGCACGTAGGGCTATGTTTTTTAAGCAACTGGCAAAGTTTAGCGCAGATGCAGACGCAGTAGATTTTAGTGTACATAAAAATTTAATGTACAAGAGTTTAATCAAGAAAAATTACGAACATGTAATTAGTATTCGATTTGATAATAATGGATCTTAATCAACACTTAGGCGCTATAGTTGAAAATTTAATCGGAGACATAACTGCAAACGTTTTATCACAAGTAGAAACTGTGATAACAAACGCAGTTAATGCCCGCTTATCTACCTATAACTTTGAGCCGCATATCAAAGAAGCAGCATCAGAGGCTTTTGAAAAGAAAGTCAATTTATATCAAATTGACAATCGTAAACTTGAAGGTCGCATCGCTGAAAGAATTACGCAGACGATTGATAGTATACAAGCCAATACCACTGAAAAAATAAATCAAGCAGTCAGCAACAGTATCAAAAATACCAACTTTGATCTTGCAATGCAAGGAGCAGTTGGTCATATTATCGCAGATAGAATGCGTGATCATGTATTCCCCAATAACAGTATACACGCCAGTGCAATTAATTTTGAAAATTACACAATCAGTGGTGATTTAATACAAGGCGGGATAGTTACACAATTTAGTAGCAGCGGAATTGACGATAGAGCAAGTCAAGTTGCATTAACTATCTTAGATGAAGCCACTGTAGTTGAAAACAATCTATTAACACGAGATCTTACTGTTGAAGGAACTGTTACAGTCAACGGCAATTTAATCATAAATGGTTCTGTTCCAGAAGATTCAAAATTCTACACAGACCTAGTAAACAATTCTACAACTACAACTTTATCAAGACTTGACAATACACTATTTAATAATTACAGTACCACAATATTCAACAAGATTCGTGAAGACGGTCTTGATTTAAGTAAAATTACAATCAATGGTCAAGAAGTTATAAATGATAATTCGTTATCAAATTCGATAACTGAAAGCAACTTACAAAAGCTCGGACAGTTAAGAGAATTACAAGTTAGTGGCGAAAGTTTATTAGCCCAAACTCTTTATGTATCCGGAAAACGTGTGGGTGTTAATACCATTGAGCCAAGTGGAGCTTTGTCTGTTTGGGATGATGAAGTCGAAATAGTGCTAGTTAAACGAAAAAAAGACACAGGCAGTTTTGGAACTCCAAGAAATCAATCTCTTATATTAACTAGTAATAACAAAGACAACATTGTATTAGATCCAGATGGATCCGCACGTATTGATGATTTGCGTATGGGAGACATGCGTTTTTCTACTTCTAACGAACCACCAAGGCATGTCAGTGAGCGTGGTCATGTTGTGTTCAATAACAACCCAAATCCTGGAGGTCCTATGGGATGGATCTGCTTGGGATCTGCAAATTGGGCAAACTTTGGCATAATTGATTAACAATTTTGCAACGTTGACATAAATCAAATATACTGCTATAATGCAGTATGACTCTTACTTTAACTGAAAAAAAATGGAACGAACTCTATAACCAGATCCGCGAGGAACACGGTGATAGTACCGTTCTACTCTCTTGGAAATTAAAGGAAACATTAGGATTTACTGTTCGTAGACATCGTGACTATAATCCCGTCAATGGACACATGGTCAATGATATACGTTTGGATTTTTACGACGAAGCAGCATTAACCTTTTTTCAGTTAAAGTATCTATGACCACTAATGCTTATCTCGTGTATTGGTGTAATGAAGGACTAGAAGGTGTAGTACCTATTACTGAATACGAACAAATAGATGCGGAAAATACATTTAGGATTCTCAAAGACCAAGGTACTATACGTAATCCCGTGTATGATATCATTCAAAAAATGATATTACGCGGCCGGGCAAATTCGCAACGGCATTATGAACTATATGCTATTGACTGTGACGAGAACATTAGTGAAGAAGATTTCAAACAATGGTTTGAAACCACACCACAGGCAGCAGCAGATTTAATTAGAAGTCGAGGCTTGAAAATCTACAGCGATCGTGCTGGAGAAAACAGAGTCAAAATAGTGTGAGCAGACGATATAAAGTACTAGTGTTGGATCGTAAGATAGGACGTTGGGTACAAATAGACAACAATCCATATGACCCTACAGAACTGGCTCATCATTATCACATGAATATGACTGAAGATGCAATGGTTGAAATAGATCGTTGGGTATTACAACACGACCTAGGACGTAGGCAATCGTTTGATATGTGGCAGTTACATGATGATCGTGCATTAACAATGTTTTTATTAAAATGGGGAGAGTAACATGAATTTTGCTTTGGTAATTTATACAGTAGTAGCAATGTCAGGTAAAAACGCAGACTTGGTACAGGCACGTGATTGGCGTCCTGTTGCTAGTTTTAGTACGGTAGAACTTTGCAATGATGCTGCACACTTGATGGGTATATCATCGGAACGGTATCGTTGTGTACGATTAACAAAGTAAGCAATGAGTCTTGTATTTCCTGAAGATGGACGTTTTATTGCCACCGGTCCTTTTGACCAGGAAATGCCACATCACTATATAATCATACGTGACTATCGTTGGTTCAATCTGCACGAAGCAGAAATATATGAGTGGATGGATCAATGCTTGCCACAGGGCAGGAAACATCAACGAGGCATGGTTATTGTGATCGAAGATGAAAGTGATGTTAGTAATTTCCTATTGAGGTGGCAATGACCCGGTATCGTAGTCCCAAAATGTCCGAAGCATGGGCTCGTATGCAATGGTGTGAGCAAATGTTTGGTGATCACGACATTCGTTGGTGGCGCGATCGAGGACATCTATTCTTTCGTTATGAGTCGGACTATATGCTATATTTGTTGAGGTGGGCTTAATGAGTTCTAGAATACACATTCCATTTGCAACAATGCAATCTAAAAAAGCCAAAATTGATTCTTGGCTTGAAGCCAATGCTGGCACCGGAAGTGCTAGATATGGTGGTAAAGAAGGCATAATTAATCATTGGCTCAACGGAGAAGATTACTGTTACTTTGACCAATTCACCACCAAAGACGGTTTATTCGAAACCTTTGATACTGTATTTGTATTCCGCGACGAACGTGTAGCAACAGAGTTTGCCTTGAGGTTCGCATGATAGTAGAATTATATGACGTTGATGATGACATCGAAACAGGTCTATGGGCACACAAAAACTGCCCAAGTTTTACTGGTTGGGTCATCATTGACGGTCATCCACATGATGACTATAGATCAATGTGTAAATTCTATTTCGCCGAAGAAAAAGATACTATGTTATTCCTGATGCGTTGGCAAGGTCAGTCTGATGTACACCTATAACAAAAAGCATTGGCCATATCAATTTCGTATGCTGCCCAAATTGGATGCTTGGGAACAGATGTGTCAACTTGAGGCATATTGTTATGAACATTTCAAAAGTGGTAATTGGCGCAACAACGGACTTTACTTTGCATTTAAACGAGAATCAGATGCTGCACTATTTGTGTTGAGGTGGAACTGTGAAGGATCATAGCAACCCATTAAGCCGTCCTTATGAGGTTCGATTGGCCGAACAAGGATTTGTGTATAGAGTCAATTTACGGAACAGTATAGAACCGGATACCTTGGATGATTTAAACGATTGGCTAAAGGAACGTGGATTACGCCCAAAACAGGATTACATAATGAGTAATTGGGGATATTATTTTAAAGAAGACCAAAAAGAAACTGCCACATTGTTTGCTCTAAAATGGGCATAAACTCATGACTAGTCCATATCACTTTCCTATTACTACAGTTCAAGATTCCTGGTCAACTACAAGTTATCCGGCCACAGCAGGAACAGGATTAAAACATACAACTATTACCGAAACCCACTATCCTGAGGGAAGTAGCACTAGACACGTAGAGACATATAGTGTTATAGTGTATGATGCTGCAGGAAGATTAAATGCTTACAACAATAGATCCAACTATATTGACATATACGTATGATTAAACGAATTGGTTTTGCTTGCAAATGGTTAAATGATCCCTCCGAATGTGGGGGCATGAAAGTAAATGCTGTAGATCGTGACCTCAATGGCCGTAGCACTACTATGCGCTGGCTACGCGAACATCCTGCCGAAGCCGAACAGCGTCAGTGGGACATAATGAATCACAATGCCTCGGCTGCTGTAAAAATGATCGAGCGTGTGGCCACATTACCAGCTGAACGCAGAATGGTGCGGCTAGGCTCGGAAATGCTGCAAGGCTACACTGAAAAAGACTGGCAGACATGGTGGCAGCAAGCAGATGTGCAACGCCATCTAGAACGGATATTTGCACCCATTGGTGAAACTGCACGACGTCTAGATGTACGCCTCAGCTTCCATCCCGGACAGTTTTGTGTGTTGGCCAGTGAAAATGACAACATAGTAAATAGATCTATAGAGGAGTTTGAATATCATGCAGATATGGCAAGATGGATGGGCTACGGCACTTCGTTCCAGGACTTTAAAATCAATGTCCACATCTCGGGTAAACGCGGTCCGGCCGGTATCCGCAGTGCGCTCAGCCGACTCAGCCCTGAAGCAAGAAATTGCATCACAATCGAAAACGACGAAATGTCCTGGGGCATTGACGCCAGCCTTGAATTGGTCACGGACGTTGCTCTGGTGCTAGACCTACACCACCACTGGATCAGAACCGGAGAATATATTGACCATAGAGATGATCGTATCAAGAGGATCCAGGATAGTTGGCGCGGTGTTCGTCCTGTTGTTCATTACAGTACTAGTCGTGAGGATGTTGTGGTGGATCATGCATGCGATATCAAACCTGATCTAGATCGATTGTTAGCTGAAGGATACAAGAAACAAAAGCTCAGAGCACACAGTGACTTTGCATGGAATCGCGAAACAAATGCATGGGCACTAACACATTGGACATGGGCTGACATCATGGTTGAGGCCAAAGGCAAAAATCTTGCTAGTCAGCAATTGTACGAGCAACAACTGAATTTAACTGCTGACTAAAATCATTATACCAATCTTTTTCAACAATAAGACGCTGATTATGTTCCACAGCGTCTTTTATTTTGGCATAAATTTCAACTGGATCTTGAGTGCATAGATATTTCAATTGATCTAGAGCCTTGGTCCAGCGAATATTTTGATCAGGCTCGTTGTCATAACTTTCGTCAATTACATTATCAAATGTTTGAAATCCAAAACTTTTTAAATTTTTAAGATAATATTGCCCAGCAATTGCAACAATCAATCGACCGGCGATTAGTGGCTTAACTGTTTTTTCTGTGTAAAAATTAAAATGATTGACAGCATTTGTTTCTGCAATCAGTGTGTAGTAGGTTTGATTATACACTGTCAACGGAATTACTTGACTCAAATTCATTTTATAACCATAATACTTCACATGATGTACGGTATGTTGTGGAGTTTCAATGAATTCAACACCATCGTATTCGGAAATAAATTCATCTGATTGTCGAAGATCAATATTCCATCTTCTATGATAAGTCATTATATTTTTATCATTGAGATTGTTTTCAATGATATAGTTATAAACAAAATCTCGATGTGTACGTTGACAGCCTAGTAGGATATCAAAAAATTTTGATTTATTGCTATGTGGTATTAATTTTTCTTTAAGGAAGTTTGGCTGTATTACTTTATAAAAATAATTGGAAGTATGAAACCAATCCATCCAATGATACACAACAGCATTATTAAATTTAACATTCAGAAACCCGGCCAAGAACATTGTTACTCTGGGCAAGTCCAATGACATCAATTGGTTCACTGTGGATTCGTGTAATTCTGAGCAGAATATTACACAATGACTGGAATGAGAGTAAACTTTATGAAAACGTTCGACCCAAGTTTCTTCTGGTGGAAATGCTACATGAAAACCGGCAAATTTATTTTTATAATTACTAGCAACAAATTGATCGATAGTTGATTTATAATAGTAGTGATTGGAGTCAAATCTTAAATGGCTATTATGATCGTTACGATCGGCCAATTGAGCAAAATGAAATTCGGTGATGCCATTTGAATTGGATTCGGAGTCATGGTAGACTCCGGAATCCGGTATAAACCACTCTAACATTAATTATGCTTTAGGTTTACTGGGGGCTTTTGCTTTTTTGACAGCGGTTTTAACTTTGGCTTCTACTTCAACTGCTGCTTTCTTTGCCTTGGTTGCTGTTTTCTTTGCTACAGTTTTGACTTCTTCTGTTACTACTGTTGCCACGGCTACTGCATCTTTGATATCAACTTTACCGTCATTGTTAACATCAAGTACATTGGGTTTAGTTACGCTGTCCAGCGGATGACGTTCGTCGCTTTTTGGTTGTTGACGACCGATCCAAAGAAAGAACCCAATACCAACTAAAAATGCTATAAGTACAAAAATTAAATCCATTGAAAATCTCCTATATAGTTCGATTATTTATTATAGAGAAATGGAAAAATAAAATCATTATATATGCATATTCTCTGTTGCAACGCAGCATAAATTATAGTATAATGTAGAAACATTACTTTTAAGGAGATTCAAATGTTTACAGTAGATACCCTAGTTGACAATGCAGCCAAACAAACCAAACAAACCTTTACCCATATTCCCAACGACGATTTTCGTACTGGTCTGGAAAGCATCGTGGATGCACAGGCAGCATATACCAAAACCGTTTGGTCTACCACTGCAGATTTGTTAAAAACAGCCCAGGAAAACGTTGTTGCTTATTACACAACAAAATCTGTTGCTAAAAACTAAACAGTTGTAGCGATACAACAACCTAAAAGCCCTGCTTGACAGGGCTTTTTCTTTATGCTATACTCGCTGTGTTATTAACTAATCCGACAGGAATAACCGTGAATAAACTCTTATTAAACTGCCGTCCTGGTACAGTTTTTGATGCTACTAACAAAGAGCATCGTAAATCCTACCACGTCTTTATTACCAACTCAAGTTGGGGTCGTAGTCCTTATCAATTTATCCTTGAACCTGGGTTTGAGGATGTGCCCACCATGTGTCGTCATCGTCTTTGTGAATACTATGTAAACAGGGAATTCTCTAACAGTATTAAATCTAAACGTGTTAACAAAGATGCAAGACTTACTGTAGTTAAACTAAAGCCAAAAAAAGATTGACCAAAAATACCCATTTTGCTATAATTTAAAAACTGAATAACAAAACGGAGGTTGTAGTGGGTTTAGATCAATATGCTTATGCTGCTGCCAAAGCCAATATGGACTGGAACAATAATAATCAGCGTGAACTCGCCTACTGGCGCAAGCATCCCAATTTGCAAGGTTGGATGGAGCAACTGTGGAGAGCAAAGGGCTGTCCGGGTGTTAGTAATAATCTTGATATTGATAACAACGATGTCATCTTTAATGGTGTCGAAGTTGAACTCTCGTGGGAAGATTTAGATGCACTGGAGGAAGATGTTAGAAATAGTCGACTTCCTAGTACAAGTGGATTCTTCTTTGGTAATCCGTCGGACGATTATTACTTGCAAGAAGATTTAGAATTTATTCGTAAAGCCCGTGCAGAAATTTTTACAGGCCTCAAAGTTTTTTACAACTCATCTTGGTAAAGGAAATACAATGACTAAAGCACAACGATTTGCAGACGAAGCAGTTTATATTTTGCAACTAAACAGCCGTGACGCTGTGAAATATATTCAGCGAAATGCTGGCTGTGACGAAACAACTGCTACCGCAGTATTTAAAACTACAGTGGCTCCTTATAAGAAATAATGAAAATCTTAATAATTATTGCTGCAATACTGGCTACAGGATGTGCAACTGAGCACAGAGCCTCAACCCAGGACCTTCGTAATGTGTACATTGACTGTACTAATAGACAGGCATTTGAAAACTATTATAACAAACAATTGCGACTTACGGATACTGGCAAGGCAACCATAGATCCGGTAGAGCAGCAATATTATGCAGCGATTAAAGAAAAACTTTGGACGCTGAGGACTGTATGCAAATAAAATCATTCATCGTTACCGTTACAATTCTAGCAGTAACTGGATGCAGCACTACCACTACTGCCAGAATGGATTTTCAATCAATCAATCAGTTTCGGGTTAATTGTGCGAAAAAACAAGAGCAACTGGACTTTTTATACAGCCAATGGCCTAGCAAAAAGGATCAGTTTTTAAATGCAATGATGATCCGTAGCGACACTGGATTTGTCATGTCAGTGGCAGATGATACGTATCAAGAACGTAGATACTTGGATGAAGGACGTTATACTGCAGTTCTGAGATTACTAATAGATCAGGTGAAACAATGTCCAAACTATTAATTTTGTTAGTAACAGCGGGTGTCTGCAGCTCTGCCATGGCAGAATGCTACATGCGCTCTGCTACAGTTAAAGAATCCAAATCCACGGTTACAAGAATTGCAGACATCAAGCGTTATGTAACTCCTGTGGATGCAGAGCATTTTAAATGTACCGTGGGATTTAGAGCTGAAGTTAACCATGTGTGGCAAACCGGCGAAGGGCAAAGTATCGGAACTAACGGTGACAGCATTGATACTGTATGTACCCAAGCACTAGATTCCGCACGTAGTTATTTGTTGGCCCGAGTCAGTAATGGTAAAATGTTAAATGAACAAGAAATGATTTGTACAGATCGCCCGGATCCAGAAGTCAAGTCCGTTAAAATTGGCGATATAGTACAGATATCAGAATTGGCACCACATCCACAAAAACCTGATTTCTTTGCGTATCGTGGAGCTCAATGTCGTTGGTTTGTAGAAACGGATGTCAATTTAGCAGCCAGAGACCTTTTTCAATGGCAAGGTATTGCCTGTAATGTGCGAAAAGGTGAATGGCAAGTGATTGACAAATTTTAATCAACCTGTTATAATACAGCTATGAATAAATTATTCCTAATTATAGTATTTGCAGCAACAGCGTTCGCTACCGGCTGTTCTACGGTAGCAGGAGCCGGTAAAGATATTACTAGCGGCGCCGAATATGTTCGTGATAAAATTGGAGGTAGTAAATGAAGAAGTTTCTAGTCCTGGTTCCTGTAGTTGCAGTCCTCGCTGCCTGTGGCACGACAGAAAAGTTTGAAAAGCGCACTGAGCAGATTACCGAGCGTCAAGAGAAGCTGGCGGAACGTGCAATTGACAAGGCTCCCAAGTGGATGACGCAACTGCCAGAATCTAGTGCCGCTGTGTATGCCAATGGTAGCGCAGTTAGTCGTGACTTTAGCATGGCCGATGAAAAGGCCAAACTGGTTGCACTTGGTAAGATTTGTACTGCAGCCGGTGGTGAAGTAGACAAGCAGAGCAAGATGTTCTTGAGTGACACAGAAGATACCAGTGTTGAGCGCAGTGAGAGTGCTATACGTTCCATGTGCCGCGGTGTAGATGTATCGGGTACCGAGATCATTGAAGTTAAACGTATTGCAGAAGGTGCACGTTTTAGGTCGTACATTCTAGTTAGTTTACCCATGGGAGAAGCTAATCAACTGGCAATACGTAACGATCGTCGTCGAGCGGCAGCAGGTACCAAAGTACGTTCCGATCGAGCATTTGACGAAATGGATGCCAACAACAAACGATAGTAGCATTTTAAACAAAAATGCCCTTCGGGGCATTTTTTTTGACAAAAACTTCTTAAATTCAAATACCACTAAATACTAGATGCGCTTACACGAAATTTCACAAAAGACCAAATATCGCCCAGAAGTATTCCTGGACATGGACGGTGTTCTAGCCGATTTCTTCTCAGAATATGCTGTACTAGCCGGATTACCCCCAGGCAGTAGCTATAGGGAAATCCCCCCAGCTAAAAGTGATCCTACCTTGAACAAAATGATAGGCACTGACTTCTTTTACAGATTGCCTAAGTTTAGTACAGCGGACGCACTAGTGGCAATGGTAGTAAAGTTCTTTGGTGGATACAACATCTGCTCAAGTCCGTTACGTGGAGACCATGAAAATTCAGGCGTACAAAAAACACGTTGGATTCAACAACATCTAAATCCACAACCCCAACACATTTACATAGAATCACGTAAAGAACGATATGCATTACAGCCCGACGGTACACCCAATATCCTAATTGATGATCGTAAAGACAACATCATTAGATGGGAAGCGGCTGGCGGTGTGGGTATCAAGTATCAAGCAGATGAAGATGGGCTAGATGTAATTGCTCGAGGTTTACGTCGTGCATTGGAAATATATAAAGGGCGGCGTGAGCAGGATCAGTTGCCGTTAACACCAAGTTTGGATCGTGGGGCTCCGGTAGCAACGGCCCAAGATCAACAGGTTAAAGAAAGTACTGCAAGCGATCATGAAGAACGAATTCGTCATTTTATGCAGTGGTGCAAGCATAAGTTAAAACTAGAACAAGAATTACCCGACATAGAATTCAGTGACGAAAAAGACAGTGAAGGCATGCACCATACCGGTTACTATAATGATCAAGAAGATAAACTATGGGTCTATACCGGTAATCGTAATCTAATAGATATACTACGCACAGTGGCACATGAATTTACCCATCGTAAACAAGATGAACAAGGTAGAATTGATCCCGATCAATCTTATCCCGGCAGTCCAATTGAACAAGAAGCAGATGCAGTGGCCGGATACCTAATGAAACTTTACGGTAAAGAATATCCGGAGATTATAGAATGAGGTCGGATGATTTTGTAGCAGGTAATGTAGATTATCACGAAGAACTAAGCCCAGCTGCCTGGGACGGCGACGAGCTACGTACCGACGTTCGTGTTCACTTGCTACGTGCCGCAAAGTTTTTTACTGCTTATCTTGAGATTCCAGGATTTCGAGTGTATGATGTTGTACTAACAGGCAGCATGGCCAATTACAACTACACAAAATTTAGTGACTTTGATCTACATGTGGTCACACGTTACGCAGACCTAGAGTGTGATGATCTTGCTGAAGCATTTTATCGTGCTAAAAAATCTATATGGAATGATGCACATGACATTACTATTCGTGGTCATGAAGTAGAACTGTATGTTGAGGATGTTGACAATCCTCCAGTCAGTTCGGGCATGTACAGTTTGTTGTCTGGCACATGGATCAAGGAGCCCGAATACTCCGCGCCTACAGTGGACAATACTGCCATCAATGCCAAGGTACGTGATCTAATTAAACAAATTGATGTTGCTATAGCACAGGCCGATGACCCCGAAGACATCAAACGTATCACAGACAAACTGAGAAAGATGCGTCGATCAGGCCTAGATACTGCTGGCGAGTTTGGCGTAGAGAATTTAACATTCAAGATACTACGTAACCTAGGTTATCTAGATGCATTAAATACAGCATTCCATAATGAACAAGATCAGGATTTAAGTTTATGAGATATAAAGAATTCAATTTAACTGAAGATGAGTTGTTTGAGCTCAAAATGAGTCCAAGCAATCTTAAGAAGATGGCCGCAGAAACCGGTGCAGTGGCCGGCATAGAATTTGAAATGTATGTGCCCGGTGCTGCCGAAGCCGACGAAGACGATTACGAAGTTGAACCAGACTATGAAATGGACGAAAGTTTTCCAACTGGTCGTGGTTGGCGTCAGGAGGTGATAGATTTCTTTAGAGGTGGCGATTATGGCAGTACTCGCAGCACAATCCAACGTGCCCTTGATAACCTAGATGAAGATTACTGGTCATGGAAGGATGAAAACTTTGAGGAATGGTTCAATGACAATGACTCATTGCTAGACAACTATCTCAGAGAAGAACTTCCACAGGACCCAGATGAAAGTGACGACGAATACACAGAACGATTGGGCAGCGACGATGAAGAAGTCCAACAGGCACGAGAGCGGGCCATGGAGCGAATGCGTGAGGAACACCAAAGCGAAGATCAATGGGAAGATTTCTTACGAGATCAAGATATTGGATCCATGTTGGACTTCGGTAACCGAGAGAGTCTTGATTGGCCCTATGTCAACTATCCCGAAAGCAGTGGTGGCAGCGTAGATATCAGTGATGTTGCTAGCGATTTTCAATCAGCAATTGGTCGCAGAGTCAAATCAGGTAGTTACCACAGTGGTGCTGGCAGTCAAACCGATAACTATCGGGTAGAACCAGATGGCAGTCTCACTGATCCCAACGATTCATATGATGGTGGCCTTGAATTTATCAGTCCTCCACTGCCATTGGCTGAAATGTTATCAGACTTGGAAAAGGTAGTCAAATGGGCCGCTCGCAACGACTGTTATACCAATGACAGTACCGGACTGCACATGAATGTCAGTGTACCTGGCTTTGAACTCAACAAACTTGATTATGTCAAACTGGCTATATTCTTGGGCGACGAATATGTATTAGATCAATTTGGTCGTGCCGGTAACACCTACTGTGCCAGCGCCATGGAAAAGATTAAAAGTATTGCCAGGACTCAGCCAGATAAAGTCAAGACTATGCTGCAACAGATGCAGGGTAATCTAAGTGCTATGGCATCCAAGATTGTACACACTGGCACTACAAGCAAATATACCAGTATTAACACCAAAGATGGCTACATTGAGTTTCGTAGTCCAGGAGGTGACTGGCTGGGAGAATATGCTGCTGATCCTGGTAAGATTACCAATACTCTACTACGTTTCACAGTGGCGCTTGATGTTGCCATGAAGCCAGAAGCATTTAGACAAGAGTACATGAAGAAGTTGTACAAGACTTTATCACTGGGCGAAAGTGATGACACTATTCAATTCTTTGCACGTTATGCTGCCGGCGCCTTACCACAGTCGGCCCTGAAGAGTTTTGTCAAGCAAGCACAAATACAGCGTAAAGCTAAAAAACTACTGCCTGGCGCAATCAAAGGACAACAATTAATTCAGTGGCAGGCCACTTCAGGTGCAGCTACCGCTACTGTTGTGGCACGTACCGAAGAGGAAGCAAGAAAGAAAGCTGCCTTCAATATTGGTATTCCGTTCACTGACAGTGCTATAGACCGAATGGACATACAGCCCTTGGATCTTTATACCGGGCCAGTTAACAAATACAGAATCATTAGAGACTCTAACGGAGCCGAACTAGACACCATCGAAGGTGTTGACGAACGCGATGCTATCACAAACTTCCGAGTAACTAAACCCCATTGGACCACTGATATAACTGCTCGATTGGTAACACCAAATCAATCTCCTCCAGATTATCCGGCAGCGACCAGTAACACACCGGGTTCGTGGACCATCATGAATCAATCGACTCGTAGAATGTTACAAGGCGTTGGTGGCACATTCATTTATGCCTCCCAAGCAGCAGCAGAGATAGCCATGGGTAACAACATACGTCGTGCAGATATCCGTATCATAAACACCGACAATGGTCAGGTCTATGACATTGACGGACGTCCTACTAGATACAATACCGGCACAGAATCAAACACTTCAAGTCGTGATCAAGAGTTTACTGGCACTTGGGAAGTTGTAAGTAGACCCACTGATGAAGTTGTATATACCATAAGTGGTATAGGTAATGCGGTTTCTGATGCAGAAAGATATGCAAATAGATGGGTTGATCAAACAGGATTTAGTGATCCTGTTTATGTGCGTCCACAAATGCAGCCAAGATCCACGGGTGGCGGCGGATTTGACCGAGCACCACATACCAGCATATATCAATTGGTTGATAATAGAGATGGTAGAATATTACTAGGTGGCGAAACACGAACTTTTGCCTACACTGTTGAAATGGCTGGTCTTGCGATTCGTAGTTATGGTGTTCCTTCCGGCGATATTAGAATTATTGATATGGCTACCAATCGTTCTTATAACATAGATGGTTCACCTGCTAATACATCTGCACCAGCAGCACAAACAGAACAACTTTACAATGTTAGATGGACAGATGAAAATGGCGAACACGATGTAAATCGTAGAGCTCCTAATGCCAATGCTGCCATGGAGGATGTGCGTAACAGTTTAGAAAGCGGCAGATTTAGAGTAATTTCTATAGAAGCCAACCCTATAGGATCAAACACCGGTGATTCTACTCCTATTCCTGGTTCTACCATGGACCGAGTTCAACAACGAGCACAAGGATCGGAAAGTTTACCACCAGGTAATGCACGTTGGTTGATACTGGATCGCAATAACCAAGAAGTATATTCGTTTATTAATACCACAACACAAAGCGATGCCAATCAGTATGCAAGGAATTGGCTGCTTAATACTGCATCGGCTGAAGTTAGAGACCGCGGCCCATTTGATATATTACCGGTGTCAAGATGAGAGCTAGCGAATTCGTAACAGAAGCACCACGTGACGTATTCCACTTCGTTGGGCATAGTCCTGCTGTTCCTCGCCCCACTGGAAATTATTACAAATGGCGTGTGAGTCTCAGCAATGGTCAATACTATCATGTTAGAGCCGGTGCACACACTGACTTATCAAAATTCCAACAATACTTCACACGTAAATGGGGCGCAGAAATGCCCGATGTTGAAGCAGTGAAAGCCGAACGTTTAGAAAGACTCAGCGAACAAGATGTAGATGAAATGGCTGGCGAAATACACGGCGGGGTCAGGAAAGCCTTGATGGACAAAGGCTACAAATATCTAGGCAGCGGTATTGACAAGCAAGCATACCTAGAGCCAGGTACCGGACAGGTGTTGATCATATTTGGCTATCGCAAAGGTCAAAAAGATTTCAGTCCTGATCAACGTATGTTTATAAACTGGATAAACTACTGTAATAAGAATCAGTCTAACCCACATTTACCCAAGTTCTCAGGATTTGAAAGTTTCAAATTCCAAGGCAAAAACTATATTCAAGCAAGAATGGAACCACTGCAAGAGTTACCTGATGAAATAGGATATCTAGTTGGACATGCTGATGAAGTTATAAAGAAACGCAAAACAGATTACAAAAAAGAACTCAAAACAATGTCACAGTATGCTATGCATACGTTTAATGACGAAGGCGGCGGTACATGGTATGAGTTAAAAGACGTCGTAAAGCATTTGGGTGGTAAAAAGGCAGCAGCGAATTTACTAAACACAGTGTATGATGTCAAACGTTTTGGACGTAAGCAAGGATACTCAATTGATTTACACAAAGGAAATTATATGCAACGTGCCAACGGTACTATTGTGGTAAATGATCCTTTTGTATTATGGTTGAGGGGGATGCTAGATTGAGAGCTACTGAATTCATAGCAGAAGGTAAAAATACTCCAGTCATAGTAGTAGATGTTCAACCTGCCTATGTACCGTATGGGCCACAAGTATGTGAACGCATAGTGCAATTTGTAAATAATCAAACAGGTCCCGTATTAATGTTTGTCAATGCTGAACGAGATGGAATGACCAATGATACCATTGATGATGTATTGTCTTATTGGGAAGAAACAGCAGCAGAGAATGATCCTGATTGGTATGACGATAATCCATTTGCACCAAGAAGTCCTGTAAATTGGAATCGTTTTCATATAGTAGACAAAGGGTATGGTTGGTTTAGAACTTGGATGGATCAAGGAGTGCAACCAAAATTCATAATACAGTTGATTCGTTACATGTATCAGCGTAGAATAACCGACATTCGTGATGACATTGATGGTGTTTATGAATATATGACACACAATCCCACAGGAGGCCAAATTGTTGATTGGCAGGATTGGATGGAAGATGAATCCTTTACAATCAATTGGACCAGTGTAGCACAACTAAAAAGATTTAATGGATCTTATATAGTAGGCGGTGGTAGAGATGAATGCTTGCGTGAAGTCGAATTACTCATGAATGCATTCAATATAAAATATAGAAGAGTGGATAGTTTGATTTACTGATGAGAGCTAAAGAATTTATCACTGAAATAGATCGTAGAGGATTCCTAGGAGCACTAGGAGCTGGTGCTATGGCTGCTGCTGGAGTTCCTGCCGAAGCAAAATCCAAGAAACCAGAGCCAATGGCATTTTTAAGTGCCCACATGGAAGCAGAAGAAATGTTACACAAGACTGCTCTAAATTCCGGAATGCGTGGTACAGAACTGGCACAATTTTTAGCACAATGTTACCACGAATCTGCCGGCTTTGCTCGTATGCACGAATATGCTAGCGGTGCAGAATACGAAGGACGTCGTGATCTTGGTAATGTAAACCGGGGCGACGGGGTGAGATACAAAGGACGTGGCTTTATACAGATCACCGGTAGAGATAACTATCGTCGTGCTGGACAAGCCCTGGGCTTGCCACTAGAAGAACGACCTGGATTAGCCAGTAGACCTGATGTTGCTGCACGGATTGCTGTATGGTATTGGGCAAGTCGTGTTAGACCCAATGTTGCTAACTTTAATGATACTCGTGCAGTTACACAACGTATCAATCCCAAACTAAATGGGCTAGCTGATAGACACGAAAACTTTAAAGATTATAAAAATATGTTTGTTGCAACAAGGACAAGATAATGAGAGCAAAAGATTTTGCACTAGAAGCAAAGCCGCTAGCACCACTAGAAATACCAACACCAGCACAGTCCACAGTTGAAAAATCTGTCAAAATGGCCAATCATATTGACAAAGTGCTTGACCAATACGAAATTAAAAAATCAATTATTCAACAAGAAATAGACCGATTAAAAGATCAAATTGAATCACTAAAGTACGGCCCACCCGAAGGATCAACTGTAACACAGAAAGGTCGGGGATGGGTCGGTAGAGATAGAGAAGGACACCCAATTGGCGGCGGTCCCGTGGACGAAGCATTTGACCAACCTTATGACATGAGCTGGGAAAAAGGTGAAGCTGGCGAAGATTACGATGCACTGGTTCGACTACCCGATGGGTCTAATCTTTCCATAATGTTTAACGAAGAAGGTCCTGGTCAGTACATGGTTGAGTTCTGGAGAGGCGCTGAACAATCAGTTACTGGCGAAGGCGACGCACAAAGAATATTTGCCACTGTGTTAGCAGCAATAGCCAAATTTATACAACAACATCAACCACAATCAATCGTCTTTTCTGCACACAAAGAAGATGATCCGGAACAAAAATCAGACAGCCGCAGTAAATTGTACAATAGATTAGTGCAGCGGTATGCCGGTACTATAGGTTATAGTTATCGAAGTTGGGATACTGGAGACAGTGTACAATATGAACTGACTAGATTAAAGCCGGGTGTAGCGGAAAGCAGAGAAAACTTCAATGGTATAGATATCTCTCTTGAAATACAGAAAGATGATGAATATGTCGATGATGAAGATTATGATAACCAGGTAATATATGTTACTGCTAGTAGCAACGGTAGAGAATTGGGTCATGTGTTATTTGCGTTTGATGGTGAATATTTAATGCCGCAGGATTTAGAAGTTGAAGAACGCTTTCGTGGTCAAGGTATTGCTCAAACAATGTACGATTATGTAAAGAGTAAAGGATATAAAATTCGCCGTAGTGGACAACAAACTGATGCCGGCGCTGGATTTTGGGACAAACACAAAGGTCAAGGACAACATGTCTGGGAGCAAGGTGTAGTGGAAAATTTCGCTGATGGCAAGGTCAAAGGTAAAAGCCGTCCAGGTCGGGTCAAACGTGCAGGTGCCAGTTGCAACGGATCAGTCACTGACCTACGTCAACGTGCAAAAAATGCATCAGGTGAACGAGCCAAAATGTATCACTGGTGCGCTAACATGAAAAGCGGTCGTAAGAAATAAATGAACCAATGCATTGATCATAATATGCATGATATAATTTCCCAATTGGACTTTGATCCTAAGAATCCTTTTGATCTAGATACTGATATTGTTCCCGAACGTTTTGTTCAAGGATTTTATAGTACATATTTGCTGAGTTGTTATACTGGTGATTACAATGCTACAATAGTTTACCCAGCAATCCTAAATAATTTAAAAACTAAACAATATGAACAATATATAGGATCATTTAATCAACAAGAAAGAGAACAGCTTTATCAATACTTTGATAAAATGATACAGGATGAAACAGAACACACTGATCAGTTTTTAATTATGCTTAATAAAATAAATCCTCAAGACATTGACCTAAACTGTTTAAAACAAAACGCTCAATGGATGATAGAAAATACCAATCTAATAAAGTTATTAGCAAGAATTTATGTTGCAGAATGTTACGTTTGGGTATCTTTTTTTCAAATATATAAAACTAGTACTAGTGATGATAAAAAACGTATTTTTAAAAAACTGTTGGTCGAAGAATCCCAACATAATAATAATATATTAAAATTCTTAAAGAAAATTAAACAGACTACTGTTGCTTTAACTAAAGACGAATACATTAATTTTGTCAAGGAAGATAGATTAATGAATCTTTTATATATTCAACACGAGTGTAAAATTCCTGATGCTAATTCTGCGGCTTTTAAAAAAGTAGTACAGTTTGTTTACAATAATGCATGGCACGATAAGTTTAACGAATTACTAATTAAAAAAACATATCAATTGTCTGCTGTACTATTTCCCGAAATAACATTTGAAGAATTTAAATCCGCTGTAAACGGTTGACCAAAAATACCCATTTTGTTATACTCTTATTATAGTAACTAATAGGGAGTTAACAATGTCACAAATATCTATTCAGGATGTTAATTCAGCAATTATGTTTGGCTCGTTTACAAATGAGCAACTGGAAAGCATTGCGTCTGCTGTAAAATATCGTCGTAGCGAAATTGCCAAGTCCGTCAAACGTAGTGTTGCAAAAGGTGCAACTGTGCGTTTCTATCATAACGGACAAGGGCGTGAAGTTGTTGGTACAGTGGAAAAAGTTGCAATAAAGTTTATTACTGTCCGTGAAAATAATCGCGCTCTGGGCGGGCTGTGGCGTGTTTCTGCCAGCATGTTAACTGTTATTGAATAAGCAACACTTTTTTTGGTAGACCAAAAATCCCCATTTTGCTATAATATGTTTATAGTAACTAATAAGGAGTACACAATGTCAAAGCTAATCGCATTTACTGTTGAGCTGTATAAAACAGATCGTCGTATCAAAAAAGACGAGCGTTATGGTCGTAACAAAAAAGGTCTACGTTTTGTAGAAGCGGTAGATTTCACACCCAGCACCCGGGACTATATCAGCACCGTTGAAGCTGACATGCGCGAGCGGGGTTTTGTTGTCAACGTGTTTGAAACTTTTGTTACAAAAAAGAACATGATGTCAGGTTATGAGTATCAAGAACGTTATGACACACCTGCCTTCTGTTCACCCAGTTCTGAATCTTTTTGGAGTATGTAATATGGACTTTACTCAAGACCAAATCAACAATATCGTGCGTGAAGCTAGAGATGCTGCTTATGCGGCTTCGGATGAATTTTTCCGAGAGAAACTAGGTGGTGTGGATCAATTTGCCTGTGGCTTTGCTTGGACCAACATCTACAAGGTCAAAGGCAATACTCGATTGGGTCGGATGCTAAAGGCAGCAGGTGTGCGCCAAGACTACACCAAAACCTTTCAGTTGTGGAACCCTGCAGGATATCCAGTGCAGAATATTGACACATTGGAAACAGGTGCCAGGGCTGCGGCTGATGTATTCCGCAAGTATGGCTTTGATGCTTACGCAGGTAGCCGACTAGATTGACTCTAATTGCCTATCTTGCTATAATGACACTTTTGTTATAGGAGTTATACATGTGGTCAGATACAATTCAAAAAGATCCTTATCCGCATCTTTGTGTCGCTCTTGACAAAGATACTTTCTTTGCGGATCTTGATGCCAAAGCGGAACATGCCAAATCCATGCGCGAAAGTATTTGCATAAGAGAAGAAATTGAACACAGATTCGAAAATATTACCCAATGGTTGACTAGACATGGTTACCGCTGCGGCGATGATTATTTTGAATATAGAGATAGTTACAGATTTGCAAACAATGGCCTGGCTACAGCCTTTGCTTTAGTGTGGACAAAATAAACAAGGAGATTGTTATGAAAAAACGATTTTTAGAAAATTTAATTGATGCAATCCCTACGCCGAGTCCTGAATTTGGCGACACCTTGGTTAATCTAGGCTTGGCGTTTACTGCAGGATTCCTTATTGCCATGTTAGTTTTTGCGGGATAATGTGAACGCCCGTAGCACATATCAAATAATGCAGGAGATGAAGGCGGCCAAGCAAGAGGAAATTGACCGCTTCAAAGCCAAGGTTGTGCATCCTGAAACACTAAAGCTGTTATTTGAAATGCAACAAGAACGTGTACCTTGTGTCAACTGTCTTGCTATTACCAAAACAGATGTACACGTAGAATATCGTACCGGCATAGCAGTGTTCACCAAATATGTTTGCCCTAGGTGTAAACATGAATTTATGGAGAAGGATATTCCACGATGAATGAAAAGATCAAATTACTTGCTGAACAAGCCAAAGCCAGTGTTCCTGCCGGTTTACTTGTAAACGAGTGGATAGAGCGGTATAATGAAATATTTGCTAAATTGATTATTGAAGAATGTATATCAAGTGTAGGATCACAGGCAGATAAAATGTATCTTCGCAAACGATTTGATCTTCCTGTGGAGAGTGATATTGTATACCCTGCCACAGAAGAATCGTGGTCGGTTAAATCGCAATACAATAGAGAGTATAACTTTCCAAAATGAAAGAGTTTATATCAGTTATCTTTTCAATTCCAATATTAATATTTGGATTCGTCTATGTCTTTTTATGGGTAGTTCCGTTGGATTTGATCAAGCAGAGAATGAACAAAAAACAACCTTTTAATACTCATCCTTTACCCATGCAAAATTTAATTGATAAAGTAAAAGAAGAGAATACATTAAAATCAAATGATTGGGGAGGAGCATAATATGAACGATCCACGTTGCTGCGGTACAGATAACTGTGTTATCAATCAAGATGGTGAATGTTGGTGTGGACAGCGTTGGGATGGTGAGAAGATGTGCCAACCTTATTTCGTAAATGAATCAGGCGTAAAAGTCAGTGCTGTAACTGGAGATCTTGTGAATGATTAAGAAAATTAGAGTTCGTCTGGCACGTTGGATCTTGGGTCAACATTGTCCTTGCTATGTAATGGGTTATCATCATATGGTAGACTTTCAGCAGCGTAGTGCAGATTCTTTAATGAAGAAAGTGATAAAGAAATGAACAACCAATTGGAAGATTTAATGTACCAAGCCGGATTAACTGCACAAGGCTGTTGGGATGAAATGGATGATTATGCCAAAGAAGCCATTAAACGGCTTGCCGAGTTAATTGTTACAGAATGTGCCCTGATTGCCAACGAAATTGTTGAAGAATACGAAGGTGTCAACTATGGGGTTGGCCGTATTTTGAAAAACCGTTTTGGAGTTACTGAATAAGCAACTTTTTTTGGTTGACCAAAAATCCCTATTTTGCTATAATATGTTTATAGTAATTAACAAGGAGCAGCAAATGGGCTATACTGTACTTGGAGAGCGTGATGCACGTTTTCAACCGCGTAAAGGACTAGAAGGTCCGTTTTACTTTGGTAACGGTCGTGTGTTGTACTACGACCCAAAGGTAGGCGAGTATTGGGATCCACTCACTGACTTTTATGTGGACCGCGAAGAAGTTAACCTGTTGCACGAATACATGGCAAAAATATTGTCGCGATGAAAGTTCTAATTAAAGACATACAACCGGCGTTCGACAATGCACATAAGCCCATGTGGGCCAAGCATTCCGGAGGACGCATATTAGATCAATATGAAGGACGAACACTACCTTCACAGTGGTGGGAAAAAGAATACAATGTAAAGATTCACTGTGATAAATCAACTTGGCCATATAAATGGCACATGGCTGAGTTTGAAAGTTCGGAAGTGTTAACTATGTTTCTACTGAAGTGGAGTTAATAATGCAAACTATTACCTTATCAACTGTTGTTTTTTTAGCAACAATTGCTGTTACTTTTGTTGCAAGTTTCATAACTTTGGGCAACATACTAGCCCAATACTTTTTTGGTTGACCATAATTCCCTATTTTGCTATAATATGTGTATAGTGAATAACAAGGAGTAGCAAATGAGCAAACTTTACCAAGTAACATACACTTTAGAAGTAACCGAGCTTGTTGAAGCAGATAGCAAAGAAGATGCAGAGCAAGCGTTTAGTGAGCAGTTTAGTGATGCACAAGACTTGTTGGAAATGGGCAAGTATAAAGTCAAACGTGTCACAGAACGTTCTGCTTAAAACGGTTGACCATAATTCCCCATTTTGCTATAATATGTGTATAGTGAATAACAAGGAGTAGCAAATGAGCAAAAAACACTTTGAGTCGTTGGCCAAATATGTTCGTGCTATTATGGATCCGCATGCCAGACTGCAAGCGGCTTGTGCGGTAGCAAGTGCCTGTGCCGAAGCCAATCCAAGATTTGATACACAGAAATTTTTTGATGCGTGTGGAGTATAATTATGCAAACCGAACAAGAATTGGTGTTTAATATTTTAAAAGACAGCCCGCAGTTCAAACGCGAGCAGCATGGTAGTTTGTGGGATCGTGGTAGTGCAGACAGTTATTATCATCGTCCAAGAGGCCCACATTGGTGGCCTGAAGGTACGGGTAATGGCGAAAAGATTACAGACCTGACCCCTGCAGAACGTGCCGAGTATGATGCAGGTTACGATTATAACGAAGAGTACGGCGACAAGAAAAACTACGGAGATTGATATGCGAATTAAAAAGAAAGCGGTAGACGTCGTTGAAGTAGCAGTAGAAACAGATCCAGCCATTATAGAGTTTTTGGCCAAAGGTGGAGTTATTCAGTCAATTCCTACAGGCAAGAGTTCTCCAGAAGCAGGCAACAGTGCCTGGGGCAATTCCAAAGCCAAACCTAAGCCAAAAGACATTACTGACATCAACATTGATGCATTGGATTAATGATGACACATATTGAGAAACTAGCAAACGACATTGCCTTTCTGTCAAATGACAGTTTACAGAAGTTGGCACAGGAGTTAGTAGTACATTATGCTACTCGTGCTGATGTGCTTGAAACAAAACTAGGCGCAGCATTTTTTGACAACGAAGTATTTTTCGGAGGAGAACTTTTAAATGGGTAACTTTCTTGTTCAGGTAGAATACGATCCGGGCACAAACAACTATTATGCTCAATTCGCAGATGGTGATACTGTTAATTTAAATGCAAGCAATTATCAGGATGCTGTCATTGAAGCAGATCATATCAATCCGGCCAACTACGAGTTGGGCTATAACTAATGACTGCCCAGCCTGTCGCCGGCGAACTTGGACCTAAACAGCAAATGGCTGCTGACGGTCCAGACACTGGTCCAGACATGATGATATACGTATGCGCCGGGTGCAATAGGCAGTATTATGATACCGGATTGTATTTTTATGGTACGAGTTCTACTCGTTGTATTTGGTGTACTAAATTTCCGAAAGGATCTAAAAAATGAGCAAGTTTATTTTGGGTGTAGTGGTTACTTTGGCTGTACTGTATCCGGCTGTGACAAAGAATCTCTTTGGGCAGGCTGTGGATACTACGCATACCGTGGTTACAACCACTATCGAAAAGAATCAGTGATTTTGGTAATACTGCCGCCAAAAAGAGGTTGACTCAAAGTTCGAAAGGCAGTAATATAGTAGGACGTTGCAGTGAAGCAACTGGTGTTTTTATCAATTAACTTTATGGAGTATTTCTAATGTCTGACAAAACTTTTAATGTTGGTGGTGTTTCTAAATCTAAAGGTGGTTACAAAGTTCGTTTTGCTAGCGACATGACTCGTGTCAAGATCCTGGCCAAAACTGATACGGATATCAACCTAGTCGAACTTCCAACAGCAATGACCAAGCCTGAGCTGGTCGCGTTCCTTAAAACTTCCGAGCTGTATCTCAAAGCCGAGTACAAGGAAGCAATTGACGCAGCAGATACCAAGTACAACGATGCAGGTACTGTCAAGGTCAAAGCTTCGGCGCCTAGCATGGATGCTATCAAAGCCCGTGCTAGCAAGAAGCAGGTCGCTTAATAAATACTAAGCACCGGGAAAAGCGGGCTACGGTCCGCTTTTCTTTTATAGGATACTGTAATGGGTAGTGAACAGTTGTACTTTGTAATTGGATTCTTGCTAGGCACTATCATCACAGGATGTCTGTGTATGATAGGGTTTATCGTGTGGCATGAATGGTTTTATCGACCACCGCAGCAGGAAGAATAGTGTCAGTGTATGTTTGGACATTGGTAGTTTTTATATATGCTGATGGAGTATGGCGTGATTGGCGCAGCTACAATCGTCTTGAAGAATGTTTAGAAGCAGCTCATGTTATATCGTATCGTAGAGCAGATGTACTTGACGTTAAATGTGAGCGTAGAGAAGTAAAATAAGAATTGTTGTAATTCCTTTAAAGCAAAGGCATGTTGGACGGGGTTTCGATACCCCCATCTCCACCAGAAGCACATTATGGAGTTACCCGCTACACTACTAAAGGATCGCTACCTTTAGTAATATACAACGTGTGGTAGTGTGTTTCTGATGGGGATGAATTGGTTTCGACAGCGTGAGATAGTAGAGAAGGCAACACGGTAGGCGATCTCCGTAAAAGAAGCAAAACTCGTAACTGCAAACGATAGTTACTACGCAATGGCCGCTTGAGCCAAAGCCGGGGGTAGCGCCTTGTTAACCAATAGCTAGAATAGGACCTTCGGGTCCTATTTTTGTTTTAGATGTCTAATAGATAAATAGCTAAAACGGAGAAAACACCATGGCACAATTGTTTATACTACCTAAATCTGTTCTGCAATACAATGAGCAATCAATTCGGGTCGATTTCTGGGAATGGGCCCAAATGACATTATCCACGGCACAATTAGAAGAATTCGAACAGGAAATAAACAGTCATTATTCCTATATAGCGGGATTAATTGAATCCAATAGATATCAAAATGTTGATTTTGAAGTGTTGCCCAATGGCGACAATTGTGAAGCATTTGTTCTACCTGGTGCCCCTACTGATATTCCCGAAACAGATGCAGCCCGATTAAAATGGGAAGCAATTTTTGCAGCCGACCCAAATGTTACCTATAGCGGTTCCATGTTTACCTATGTTCGAGATGTCTGATAGTCATTATGGCTATTGGATTAGAACTAGTCACTAGATCAAATAATTCTAATATTGTTATAGAGTTACTATCAAATAATTTTATTCATGATTTTGTTGTCCAATTAAAACGAAATCATGAATTATATCCCATAAATTCCTTTAAAGAAATAATACGACCCAAATCTGTAGTACCTTGGAACCAAAAAACAATAGACCAGCTGACAGAAGTTTTTAAAAAAACAATTCGCGATCTCAACGCATTAGGAGTTTCTTTTCCAGTTACAGAAAATGAAATCATTATTGCCAATAATGCGTATACCAGGGATTTGCTTAATCGATTACACAGACATTTTACAACAAGTCATAATAGTGGAAATACTTGGAAGTATGGATCAGACCTGAATTTTGTTGTTCCGGAATCTAAATCAGATGAATGGAAAAAATTAATACATGATATAAATCATGCTGTACACGAAATAGAAGTTTATGTTATGACTGAACATATACAAACATTTAAATCGTTATATTTTGAGTATCAAGTAATATTTGACAGATCAAGCCCAAAGCGTAATGACATGATTCCAGTAGTCACTGGTTACGATCCAAATGGCGGTTATTTTCAAGAACTCAAACAAGAACATAAACAATATTTTTCTGACGCACTCGAATACGATGTTTGGTTAACTTTGGATCAAGTGCAAGGAAAAAACTATCACAGATGTTATTTTGAAATGGATGATCCAAGAGAATGGGATATTGACACTCACGTGGTGTACAGTGGCAGTTTATCATTGACTGATCGTGCTGTAGCCAAGGATCCTCAAATAACCAAATGGTTAAAATCCTACGGAATTGAACCTGGCCCGGAACATTGCGGTATGCCAATTGGTAATATTGTCGAAGGAAAAGAAGCAGTCCTGTCTCTAAGAGATCAATCAATTGTTGATATCATAATACACGAAAGTTAAACATCTCTTGCTCTAAATTGAGCTTTTTGCTATAATAAGAGCATGAAAACTCAATTTCAATCTCCCAATCCTGGTTGTAAAGTTGCTATTACTTTTGAGCTCAATAGCTATGTGCTGGGGCACGAAGGACCTGTTGCTACAACTGTAACAGGCATTGTTGATTCAGCAACTCGATTCACCCCACCTAACTTTGTTAGAATCGTGACAGATTTTGATAGCCCTGTGCGTATTCGAGAAATTCCACTAGACCGTATAACTGAAATTAAATACGCAGACGGAGGAGTTGGTGAGAAGGTACTTGCAAAAGATGCCCCAAAGACCTGGGTGGTAGAAGGTAGCAAGGGATCCAAATATACTGTGGTACGATCTAAGAATATTTGGACTTGCACTTGCCCAGGTTTCCAATTTCGTAAATCTTGTCGACATGTGACGGAGTTAAAAGACTTATGATATTACAAAGGATCAATTATGGAACGCAAGGCATTAAAAGAATTATTGTATGGCGGTATTGAAGAATTGTTACAGAACAGTAGATATTATTATCAGAGTTCTATAGGCCCAGGGTATAGTCATTTTACCGACGAAGGTAAGCGAAATCTCAATGAGTTTCTAGATATAGTTGCACATGAAATGAAGAAATGTCGTGATGCAGAAGATGAGCAACGCAGTCGAGAACTAGTTATAAAGGAACTTACACAATGACACTAGACGAGGCAGTCGTACAATTGCATAATGTAGCAAGAACATTGGAACAAGAAATTGGTCGCGGGCAACTAAGCGATGACATTAGAGACTGTGCGGACCGATTGCACAGGTTAGCACGATACGATTACATTAAGAAAGAAGAAGATGGAATACAATAGAGACAATATTGCAGACATGCTGCGCGAAAGTGTATGCGAAGTTACCTTTACTAAAATTAATGGCGAATCAAGAACCATGCCTTGTACACTAAAAGCAGATCTAGTGCCTCCGGTCAATGTCAAAGAATTGCGAGAAGAAAGAACTCGTAAGCCAAACCCAGATAATTTAAGTGTATGGTGCACGGATAAGAACGAATGGCGTAGTTTTAAAATTGCCAATGTTACTCGGGTAGAACGAATTGGATAAGACTTGGACTATAACACTAGAAGAAGATCCTGAGACTGGAGAACTAATTCTACCATTCCCGCCTGACCTATTAGCGGAATCCGGATGGAAAGAAGGTGACACTCTCGAGTGGATTGATCGCGGTGACGGCAGTTGGGGTTTGGAAAAACAAAAAGACAAAACGGACAAATAAATTGTTGCTATTTCCTAAACGTTCGCATATAATAGATAAATGCTGTAGTACAGCATATCTATTTAGGAGATATTAAAGATGTTTGATTTAAACACAAAACAAGGTAAGTTGTTCCGCGCTCTCGTCCTTGAAGGAGAGTCACTAACTGCTAGTCAGATTCAGAAGCGTTTTGGCATCAAGAATCCACGTGCTACCGTTAGCGAAATTCGTTACGCAGGTTTTCCTGTGTATGCTAACACCCGTAAAGCAGGCAACGGCGTTCGTGTAACTGAATACCGTCATGGCAAGGCAAGCCGCGCACTAGTCGCAGCAGGTTACAAAGCAATTGCAATGGGTCTAGTTGACTAATTCTAGTTCAACTTTGTAGGAAAGGCAGCGCAATGCTGCCTTTTTTTACGGCTAATAAATATCTGTATGCATAGACGTATCTTTAACCTCGAGCGGGATCTACGCAGTACTTGGTGGTTAGTGGAAAAAGTACAAGCCAAAGATGCTTACGCTCAACATTTATATGCCACCTTGTGCAACAACGAGTTTGCACCCCGGGACACTTGGGCTATCCTACAAAATATTAAATGGAGTTGTACCTGGCGCTATGCTGGTGGTATTATAGCCGACATACGTGGCTCCGGCGACTACTTAGATTGGTACTGTTCGGGTATGTTTAATGATGGAATAATTGACTGGGAAATGGCCGAAGAAGGTGTTGTGTACCCAGAAATTGAAGAGGACATCAATAACATAGGTTGGTTAGTTATAACCAAATAAAAAAAGAGCCCCTAAGGGCTCTTTCTTATATGTAGTAATTGTTCGATCCATGCAATGAATCGATTTATTACTTTCCCAATAGGCTGTCAACCTTTGCTTCAACGATATTTAAACGTACTTCAACAGCATCTAATGCTGGATCAGCGGGCATAACAACTGCGTCAGCAACTTGTTGCATTACTTCAGGAGCAACAGCGTCAACACCGGTTGCGGTAGCGATAACACCAGAAACTGCAGCAACAATTTGCTCAACTACTTCTGGTGCTGGAGCTGGAGCATCAGCAACTGCTTGTACAATGGCTTCTGTTAAGGCTACTGGATCCATGACAATCTCTGGATCGGCTGTAACAATAGCAGCAACAGCAGCAGCAACTACGTCAGACACCTGAGTATCTACTACTGATTCTGCGGCGTGTTGTTCAGCAATAACATCGGCAACAATAGCAGCGGCTTCTGGAACTTCGGCGCTTGGTGATAGTGCAACTAGATCTTCAACTGCTACAGGTGCAGTCGCAGCCGGTGCAGCAATAATTTCTTCAATATGTTTTTGAGTTTTTTCAGTAATTAATTGATCAACTTGAACTTCAACTACGGATAATCTTGCATCTAGTTCTTCAACGCTTGTGGCATTGTTGGTGTTAACCGCGGTTCCGGTTAATGTTGCTAATTTAGCTTCGACAGCAACCAATCTTGCAGCCAGGTCTTCTAATCTCATGAATAGCTCCTTTTAAGTTTTTTTGAGTTGGTGTACCATTTTGGAACACGCATGTACTTATCATTTGGGTCATTACATTATTGTTACAAACTGCAAACTACGCCTAAATATTTTTTTACCAGATCCCTAATTTGTAACACGCTTGTAATACTAGTGTGCTTAAATATTCACTGTAACGAAATATTTCAAAGGAGAAATTAATGAAGAAGTTTGTGACATTAGCAGCACTAGTATTTTCTACAGTAGTATCAGCAGCTGATTTAACAGGCGCTGGTGCAACTTTTCCCTACCCAATTTATGCCAAATGGGCAGAAGCATATAAAGCAGCAACAGGTATAGGACTCAATTATCAATCCATCGGTTCAGGTGGTGGTATTCGTCAAATCAAAGCCAAGACAGTGGACTTTGGTGCCAGTGATATGCCATTGAAAGTAGAGGAATTAGACAAAGAAGGCTTAATGCAATTCCCCGCAATCATTGGTGGTGTTGTTCCGGTATTCAACCTTGATGGTGTACAACCTGGTGAATTGAAACTGACCAGTGATGTAATCGCTAATATTCATCTAGGTAAAATTACCAAATGGAATGATCGAGCAATTGCTGAATTGAATCCTGGTGTCACACTACCAGCAATCAATATCACTGTTGTGCATCGTGCAGATGGCTCAGGCACAACATTCATTTGGACAAACTATCTGAGCAAAGTAAACGCCGACTTTAAGAATACTGTAGGCGAAGGCTCTGCTGTGAAATGGCCAACTGGTGTAGGCGGCAAAGGTAACGAAGGTGTTGCGGCCAACGTTCAACGTGTCAAAGGCGCTTTTGGTTACGTGGAATATGCCTACGCCAAGAAAAACAAAATTGCGTATGCACAATTGAAAAATCGTGATGGTAACTTTGTACAACCAAGTGATGATACATTTAAAGCAGCCGCAGCAGGTGCTGATTGGAACAATGCTCCAGGAATGTATTTGTTACTGACAAACCAAACTGGCAAAGATTCATGGCCAGCAACTGGTGCCAGTTTTATCATAATGCACAAGCAACAAGCAGATGCTTTAACTGGTCGTGCTATTCTAAAATTCTTTGATTGGTCGTATAAAAACGGCGCCAAGATGAGTGAAGATTTGGAATATGTACACATGCCTCAGTCAGTTATCAAGTTAGTTCAAGATAACTGGAAAAAAGAACTCAAAGGACCAGACGGTCAATCAATTTGGAAATAAATCATTTGACATACTCTAACACTTTTAATATAGTGTTAGAGTATCAACATAAAGGAAAATGTAATGAAACAATTTAAAATACTAACAGCGGCTCTGGCAATAGCTATGATGTTTGCTGGCGCAGCACAAGCAGATGAGTACACTGACACGTTAGATATTCTTTTACAAAAAGGAATTCTCACCAAGCAAGAACACGCTGCCAAAATTGAAGCACATAAAGATCGCTTGGAAAACAAAGAATTCCAATCATCTAGAATTGACAAAGATGTTAAAGACAACAACAACTATCGTTTGAGCAAAGTGAATGATGGCGCTGTAATGGAAAATGGTCTTGGGATCAAATCAAAAGATGGCAATACCACAGCACAGTTTACTGGTCGTATTCATATGGACTATAGAAGTTATACTCAAACATTTAGTTCTGGTCAAAGCACTGATCCATATCAAGACACACTAGAAGTTCGTCGTGGACGTTTTGGTGTACGTGGACAGATTGCCAAAGACTTCAAATATCTGCTACTAGCAAACTTTGGTAACGATGCTGGCGCAAGTTCAACTACATCAACAATTGATGAGTTTTGGTTTAACTATGCCGCTATCACAGAAGCACAACTACAAGTTGGTACATTCAAGATGCCTTTCAGTCTTGAACAGTTGACCAGTTCCAACAACATTGACTTTATGGAACGTAGCCTGATTGGTCAGACCGAAGGCGAATTTATTCCTGCCAAAGAAACTGGTGTGATGCTGCATGGTATTCCTAGAACAGGATTCACCTATGCGTTGGCACTAAGTCGTGGTCGTGCTAACAAGAGTACTACAGTTGATGGTGTAGATGTTATTGGTCGTGTGACTACAAACGTTGCAGAAGTAATTCAGAACAAAGACTTTGTAGCACACTTAGGTGCAGCATACAGCACAGGCAATGTCAAAACAGGTGTTGCTCCCGCTAGTGGTCGTACTGAAGGACGTCAACAAAGTGCATGGTTCACAGGTTCATCTGCAATGAGTGGTGATACTGCACGAACACGCCAGGGCATTGAAGCAGCATTTGCCTGGAAGGGTTTGAAAGTACAGGGTGAGCAATTCGTCTTTAACTACGATCCTGCTACAGGAACAGACAAAGAGATCAAGGGTCACTATGTTCAAGCAATTTATAACATCACAGGTGAGAGTCACAACTACAAAGATGGCGTATTTGGTTGGATCAAACCTAACTCTGCTTTCACAAGTGGTGGCAGAGGCGCATGGCAAGTTGGCGTAAGAGCCAGTGAGTTTAATGCCGAAGATATTACAGTTGCAACTGGTAAAGCAAATCTAGCAACGTCATTGACTTACGGTATTACTTGGTTTCTGAATGACAATGTACGCATAATGGCAAACTATGTTGACACCAAATTCAACAAACCAGTTGGTACATCTGGTGCCCGTGTAGATGGTGAACAGGCAGTTATGCTCAGAGGTCAGATCAGTTTCTAATTTCAAAATTAGAACAAATAAAAGGCACTTAGGTGCCTTTTTTTACGACTTTGTAATGGATTTGTAATCTTGCAAACCTTAAATAATTATATGAGCAAGACCTATCGTAGTATTTTTATCAGTGATATACACCTTGGTACTAAAGACTGTAAGGCTGTTGAGCTAAACAATTTTTTAAAAAATAATACCTGTAACACGTTATATCTTGTTGGTGATATTATAGATGCATGGAAAATAAAACAGAACAAGTGGCGTTGGAAACAAAGTCATACAAATGTTATACGCCGCATACTGGGTCATGCCAAAAGAGATACTCGTATTATATATGTACTAGGTAATCACGATGAGTTTTTAAGACCGTTCCTGCAATACAATTTAAATTTTGGAATGGTAGAGTTACATAACCAATACGAGCATATAGGTGCCGACGGTAAACATTATCTAGTCACACACGGTGACCTGTTTGATGGTATTACTAGACTGGCACCTTGGCTTAGTATATTAGGAGACAAAGCATATGATTTCATACTTACTCTCAATTCTAGATTCAATTGGCTCCGTCATAGACTTGGCTTTGGTTATTGGAGTCTTAGCCTTTATCTTAAACAACGGGTTAAACGAGCTTTAGACTTTATATTCCAGTTTGAAAGAAATCTAGCCGCATACTGTAAAAAGCGTGGATTTGATGGTGTCATATGCGGACACATACATCACGCAGAAATCAAAGAAATAGATGGTGTAGTATACATGAACGACGGTGACTGGGTTGAGTCAATGACAGCATTAGTAGAACATCATAACGGTCGTTGGGAAATCATAACTTGGACGCAGGAGAAGGATGATGTGGTTGATGATATTGATGGCAGTACACATAAACGATCCACGGGACGTTCCAGCAAAAATGACCTTGGAGTTCCCGGATCAACAGACGTGTGAACAAAGTGCAAAGTCGATGACGTATTGGGTAAAATTTGAATCATTCAAGATTGATGTAAAATGCGTAAAAAAATATTAGTAATAACAGATAACACACCGGATCAGATTAATGGCGTGGTTACAACTTTTAAGAACCTTGAGACCATGGCTGTTCTGGACGGTTATAGTATTGTATACCTTACTCCCCGGGAGTTCGTACATTTTGATTGCCCAGGCTACCCTGAAGTTAAATTTGCCTGGCCGTGGGGTCTGGGTAAAAAGATTAAGGAGATATCTCCGGATTATATACACATCGCCACAGAAGGTCCTCTTGGTTTGTGTGCTAGACTTTATCTTGACCTCCGGGGCTATAGGTATAATACTAGTTACCATACTAAGTTCCCTGAATTTCTAAAAAAGATATACAATGTTCCAGAATGTATTACCTGGGGTTACCTACGTTGGTTCCATAAACACTCAGGCATAGTGTTAACTAACACTAATACCATGGTCAATGAATTACGCAGACATGGATTCGAAGGTGGAATCATTCCATGGACTCGCGGAGTCAATAGAGAAGAATTGCAGCCCACACAAGCATGGCCTCATCCTAATCCAAGGCCCTTGATATTATACGTGGGCCGTGTTAGTCAAGAAAAAGACATTGATGTAGTATGTCGACTAATTGATACATATGACGTGGTTGTTGTTGGTGACGGACCTGACAGAAAAAGGCTAGAGCAAGAACATCCAGGGTGTCAATTTGTGGGATATAAAACTGGAAAAGAATTAGCAGACTGGTATGCAAGAGCAGATGTACTGGCTTTTCCTAGTAGAGTTGATACATTTGGTATAGTAATGATTGAAGCAATGAGTCTAGGTACTCCAGTAGCAGCATACCTAGTACCTGGACCGCAAGATATTATTCGTCAAGGTGTTTCGGGATACATGAGCGAACGATTAAGAGACGCCGTGGACTTATGCTTACATATTCCTAGAGCCAGAGTTGTAGCAGACAGTGAGCGTTGGACGTGGGAATTATGTTGGGTTATATTTCGTAACAATCTAGTAGATTTAAATCGGGTGCAACAATAGAGCACCGCTGGAACTCGTAACCAGATTTCCCATTGGGGATTTTCATGTATAAATATTAGTATCAAAGGTAAAGAGCGCCTGCCCTTTTATTCAATTATGTGGGAATGTTTAGTAACATTTTTTTCTATATTTTTTCTCGACATTGTATACACCTACTATCTTAGATGTGTAGCAAATGACAATGTATTAGGTGCGAGTTTTTGGAGTGTGGCCTGCTACATATTAGGAAGTGTTGCAGTTATTAGCTACACAACAAATCACTGGTTAGTTGTTCCTGCAATTGCTGGCGCATTTTGCGGAACTTATGTTGGAATGAAGATTAAAAAGCGCCAATCAAAAGACGAGTAAACACCCCATGAAACCTACCATTGCTATGTTCCTGTACCAGCCCCGAGCGTCTGTGCAATGTGGAAATGCAATGATGGAGGTTCTTTCTGATTACTACAAATTCAAAATTTTTACCAAGCAGGATATGGAAAAAGATTTCTTTGATGGAGTAGATATCGTGGCTTTTCCTGGCGGCGATGGGGATAGTGAAAGCTATCATTTTTTAATGAAGCATCACGAAAAACGTATACAAAACTTCGTACAAGACGGTGGTCGTTATTTAGGTATTTGTATGGGTGCTTATTGGGCCGGAAGCCATTACTTTGATATGCTAGACGGTGTAGATGCTGTACAGTATATTACACAACCCAATACAGACACTCGCCGACCTCATGCCAAAGCCTGTCCTGTCAATTGGGACGGAGAAGATATGCGAATGTATTTTTACGATGGCTGTGCTTTAGCAGGTGACGAGAGCAAGTTTGACACCATTGCTCGCTATGCAAACGGTGACCCAATGGCCATATTTCAAGACCGTATTGGAATCATGGGCTGTCACCCCGAAAGTGAACAATGGTGGTATGAAATACATAACTATCTAAAACCGCATTATCATAACGGATATCATCATCAATTGTTGCTCGAATTTGTTGACCAATTAATGCAACAGTAGTATAATAATTTTTTAGAAGGAGAAGTCAATGAGTAATCTCAAAGGTAGCAAAACAGCTGAATGTCTCAAAGAAGCATTTGCCGGAGAATCAATGGCAAATCGTCGTTACTTGTATTTTGCAAACGGTTGCGATATTGCAGGTGAAAATGATCTAGCAGCATTGTTCCGTTCAACCGCCGAAGGTGAAACAGGACATGCACATGGTCATATGGAGTATTTGATTGAAGGTGGTGCAGGCGAACCCGGTACAGGCTTACCAGGTAAGACACCACTTGAAATGTTACAAGCAGCAATTCATGGCGAAACACACGAGTACACAGACATGTATCCGGGTATGGCACGTACTGCCCGTGACGAAGGATTTGATGAAGTTGCTGATTGGTTTGAAACATTGGCCAAAGCAGAACGCAGTCACGCCAATCGTTATCAAAAAGCACTAGAGAAGTACACTGCTGATAATGCCTAACATGGTGTGGCTAAAGTTTTAAACAGTTAAACACAAGCCCCCATTGGGGGCTTTTTCGACGGAGATTAAATGGAAACACAACTAAGAACAACAGTTAAAACCATAATATGGAGATTAATTTGTATTTTGGGTTTAGCTTACTGGACTGGTTTAGGCGGATCAATATTAATAAATATTTTTTTCATGACACTTTATTACATACATGAAAGAATTTGGTTGAGAATCAGTTGGGGTCGCTCCAGCCATTCATTAGATCAAAATAATGATTTTACGCATACTGACGCAGCGCAACATCGTGTATAGTAATCATACATACTAATGCAGTATGTCACTTTTTAAGGAGAAATAAAATGGCATGGATTACACCAGCAGCACAAGATATGCGTTTTGGTTTTGAAATCACAATGTATATTGCAAATAGATAATAAAAAAGGCTTCGGCCTTTTTTTTTATAATTTTTTAATCAAATTGATAAATAATTATGTTGACTAGTCCTTAGTCATCTTGTATAATTCAATTAACAGAATTAGTCTTTCTGTTTTGCACTAAAAACAAATCCACACAAAACCATTTTATATCAAGGAGAACAATTTAAATGCGTTTAATTCCATCATTAGTAGTGGCACTCGCTGCGGCCTGTGTTACCTCTGTTGCATTGGCCGATAGACCTTTGCAACCAATCGTAGAAGTATCAAAGAAAGGTACAAAGTGTAAGCAAGATCCCAACTGTTTTAATCGGTTGAGTCCTGCTATCAAGCCTGTTGCCAAGGCCAAACCAGGCGAGTTAATTAGAGTCCAAACAAGGGATGCGGTGGATGCCGAACTAGACATCAATGCAAAACCCAAAGATGTTACCGCAATTGACCTAAGTTTAGTACACCCAATGACTGGTCCAATTTATATCGAAGGCGCAAAGCGCGGTGATGTATTGGCAGTTAAGATTGTAGACGTTGAGCCAGAAAAACACGGCTGGACCACAATCATTCCAGGATTCAACTTCCTGAGTGACATGTTCCCAGAGCCGTACATTGCCAACTGGCGTTTGAATCGCCTTGAGGCAGTGAGCGAGCAAATTCCTGGTGTACGTATTCCTATGCGAGCATTTACAGGTATCATTGGTGTTATGCCTGGTGAACCAGAAATTGATAAATGGTTGGCTCGTGAAACTCAATTGGCAGATGCCGGCGGCGCAGCATTAAAACCATTACCAAGTGGAGCTCACCCTGCTAACATTTGCGGACCTAACGGTTCACACAAAGACAAGTGCTTGAGATCTGTACCACCACGTGAAAACGGCGGTAACATGGATGTCAAACAGATGGTTGTCGGAACTACTTTACTCTTTCCATGTTTTGTAGATGGATGCGGACTGTACATCGGTGACGTACACTATGCACAAGGCGATGGCGAAGTAGCAGGTACTGCAATCGAAATGAATGGTGTTGTTACTGTTGAAACCAGTATTCGTAAGGGTGGTGCTGCTACACTTAAATCGATTCAATTCGAAGGCGGTTCGCAGTTGAAGGCATTGGAACCAGATGCTTTCCATGCTACCATTGGATTCCCACTTAAGAATGCCGGCGAAATCCCACCACACTTGACTTACTTAGACAGCAAGAAAATTGGTCCTCTTACCAATCTGTCACAAGACTTGACTCAAGCAGCACGTAGCAGTTTGATTCAAATGATTGATTGGCTACAACAAACCAAAGGTCTAACCAAAGAACAGGCCTATGTTGTAACCAGCGTTGCTTGCGATCTGCGTATCAGCAATGTAGTTGACGTACCAAACTATGCTGTGACCACGATCTGCCCGTTGGAAATTTTTGAATCCAAGTAATTGATTGTCAACCACAAGGGAGGAAAATTTCCTCCTTTATTTTGTAGGAAAAATAATGAAACTCACAAAATTGTTTATTGTTACCATGTTGGTAGCAAGTACTTCAGTCTCTGCACATACACCTTACGGACAATGGGATGTTTTTCGTAGTAGATTTTTACAGATAGTTACTTCTAAAAGTGACCTGCCCGGAGACACTATTGGCGAAGAATGGGCGTCTGATCTAAGAAGTAAACTGCCAGAGTCAAGAGCTTTGGTAAGTCGTGCCGGCAGTATGGAACATTTGGCCAGTTTGATTAAAACTGATCAAGCAAAGTTGGCAATCATTTCTTATGCCGATGCCAAAGCTATACAATCAGGCAAGCCGCCTTTTGCAGAATTTAATCCAATACCGTTACAAGTACTAGTTGACAACGGAACCCACTTACTAGTGGCAAGAGATAACTTGCCTTTATATCACGGTTATCTAATAACATCTGCTTTGATGCAAGAACCAAATTGGTTACGTGTTAAAATTCCCTCTAATGGTAAATTTGGAATTCCATTACATCCTGGAGCAAAAGCAACTGCCGATGGAGAAAAGCTAGTTGCGCCTGTGGCCAAAGAGCAAACCGTACATAATCATTAAAAATGTATAAACTAGAGCAAAACGACAAAATTGGCTATTACACCGTTGGCACAAAAAAGTTTTATGCCAAGGTTGAAGCATTAATCGAAGCCACCAAAGTTAATCAATTTCCGCAGTGGCATTTTAATACTGATGTTTATGGTTCTATAAAATGGGATCATGATCCCCAAGTTTCATTGCGTGAACTATACAGGCTTAGAGCAGTACAATTACGAGAAAAATACGACTGGATCAGAATTGAAGCTTCCGGTGGTGGTGACAGTACCACTGCACTATTGAGCTTTTTGAATAATGGCATTCATATAGACGAGGTAGTGTTTAGATATCCAAAGACAGGAGAAAAAAATGTACACGGAGATCCGTTTAATACCAAATGTGAAAATACATTGAGTGAATGGGATTTTGCAGCAAAACCTTTACTAAACTGGATCTCCACTCATCATCCTCGAGTAAAAATTACAGTGCATGATTTCACTGACAGCATGGTCAATGCTTCATACGAGGAAGATTGGGTATTTAGATCAAAGGATTATTTTTTACCTAGTCATCCTTTTAAACACGATCCTGTTGGGTATGCAGATCACCGCAAAGATGCTGATGCGGGTAAAAAGATTGCAGTATTGTACGGAATAGACAAACCAAGAGTATGCGTTAAGGATAATAAATGGTATGTTTATTTTATGGATCTACAGGCCAATCATTCAAATTCTGTAGTTAACGAGTACAATAACATTACCAACGAATATTTTTATTGGACTCCAGATTTACCAGAAATTGTACACAAACAAGCACACATGATTAAAAATTGGTTCATGTTGCCACAAAATCAATCGTTGCAACATCTAGTAAAGTGGCCCAATAACAGTATCGCAGCTCGTACTACATATGAACAAGTTGTTAAACCTATCTTGTATCCAGATTATGATCCAGCTACATTTCAAACCATAAAGCCAACAAATAGTTTTTACAATGAGATGGATTATTGGTTTTATGTAAATTTCAAAGAAACTCGAGCATATCAAATTTGGAAAGCAGGACTCAAATTCCTAGTAGATAATATTGACCAGAAATATATGTATAAAGAAATGGGAGAGCCAATGGGATTTGTGGGTTTTCTAAGTCCATTCTATTATCTAGGACCAGCTACTTATGTTGATACCGGGGTAAACAATTATGCTAGATTTGATCAACCACCAACAGAAAATATAACTTAAATAACATTATTAGATAATAGTTTGTTATATAAGGAGTTCATAGCATGACTACAGATTGGATACGAAAACACGTTAAACCTAGTCTTGTAGCTAAGTATGAGCAAGAAATGACCAAGCTTCGTGGAGAACCAAGTAGTAGTAGACACATAGTAGAAAATATCAAAAAGTTAAACGAGGAATCAGACAAAATTGAAACTGATGAAGAGCGGCATGCTCGAGAATTAGCCGAGGACGAAGAAGATAACAGACGTTTTCATGAACGAAAAAAATAGCATGAATGCCATTGTTGTAGGAGGGGGATCTAAGTTTGGCCAATTTGTTGTTGATAGTTTAAGGTCTTTAGATTATCAGGTTTACGTTCTGAGTCATCAAGATTACAACACTGGCGATCCTACACATTTAAGTGCTGATTTTAAAAATACCAATAGTGTTAAATCTCAATTTCAAAAAATACTAGAACAAATTGACACGTTAGATTTATTTTTATACGTGTCAAATTTTGACTTTGGACCCGGAAAACCGGAACACTTTGGGTTATTAACTTCGACAGTTGAAAAAATGTGGTTTGACACAACTAGAGTAAACGTCGTACTACCGCATGAATTATCTTTACTGGCCTTACGAAAAACTCACAATGATAGTAAAATTGTCTTTATGGCATCAGGCTTGGCTTATGAATTTGAAAGAACTGACTACACTGAAATGGCTGCTTATGCAGGATCAAAAGCAGCACTAAATCATTTGATGACAGCATTATCTGCGCACAACAAAGAAATCATATGTGCTCTAAGTCCACACTTTCCGGCCGATGAAGAATTAAAAATTAAAGAATATCAATTTGCGTTTAATCGATTGGTTTCATTGACTCGTGCCGATAAAGGTAAAATTATAAAACTATATCTTGAAAGCCCGCATAGGCTACAAAATCATTAACAAACTAGCAACATTGTTGCTAAAGATGCAACAAAATAAATAGTTGACCATTAATCAGTATTTTGCTATACTATTGAAACTGTGTAAAACAACACAGCCCGTGCAGTAACAAAAACGTTCTATAACAATTTAGAAGTTTAATACAAAAAGACAACGCATCAGGACCTAGTCCTTCTCTGCGACACAACACAAACGGCACACCAGGACTTGGCTCCTTCTCTGTGCAGTTTAAAAATTTTTGCCTGGGTGGTGTAATGGTAGCCACGCTGGTCTTAGAAGCCAGTGTCGAAAGACGTGCGAGTTCGAGTCTCGCCCCAGGCACCATATTAAAACACATTTCGAACGGTGAAAGTCCGTCCCAAAGATTTATCTAGGATAGTGTGTTTCAATATGGTAGAGACACAAGGGAGTGGGTAGGCCCGCCGCGTTAGCACCACGTAAGGCATCCTTGTTATACTTAATGTTGGAGTAAGGACCAACCTACCAACCAAACGTTCCAGCGTCACTGGATACTCTGACCCAGAGGATGAGAAGTGGTATGACAACCACGGGTGGTACCGTTCCAACCGAAAGTGCGCTGGCAATGCGAGAACGGACCCTGTTGTGGAGCGGGTGGAGGCCGTAGCAATACGGTATAATTACCGCCAGGGGTCGCAGAGCATTTAACTTGAGTTATGGCAAGAGGTCCATAAACGGGAGTGTAACCCGATGGATACAGAACATAAGTATTCAACGTGAATGAGCCTTGTTTGACCGTAGAGTTTAGGCAAGAAACACATAACGAAACGGCAGGCGTTAAACAGGATTACAATCGCCTAGGTAATCAATAATTATGCACCGTTCGTCTATCGGTTAGGACACCCGCCTTTCACGCAGGTAAGAGGAGTTCGATTCTCCTACGGTGTACCAAGTTTTAAAGCGGGCGTAACTCAGAGGTAGAGTGTCAGCCTTCCAAGCTGTTCGTCGCAGGTTCGAATCCTGTCGCCCGCTCCAATTTCCCAATTGACCATAATTCCTTTTTATCATATAATATGTGTAGTTCAATTACAAGGAGTTTTACGTGGGTACAGCAATTTCAACAAAATCAATGAATGCAGTAAAAAATGCTTACATTGATTGGCGATTTGATCAACCCAACGATTTTAATTTACTAGGACAACCAGTTAACTCTTTGGCAGCAATAAAGCCCATGATTAACCAGATCAAGTCCGACGGATTTACGGGTATTGTTTTAAACACCAATGTGCCCATCGATCCCGAAACTGGTCGATTGACTCTTTATGATCCTGCTCCTGGTGCGTTTATTACTAATAAAAATGTACCTGCGGACACTTGGGCTGTGATAAAACATGCTAAAAAAAGTGGTTTAGCTGTTACACTTAATCTTAATATTGTTGATTATAGAAATGATAAGGCACTTACTGCTGACTCTGTAGGCAGTGGTTTTTCAACTGATACCTTTTTTAAAGATGTTGCCAGTTATGAAGCCATGCTTGCTGGTAAAGCTAAATCAAGTGGCGTTAATGTAATAGGTATTGGCGTGTGTCAATATGGGCTAGACACTGATGCATATAAAGAACAATGGCAAACTATTATTAATGCTATACGTAAAAATTACTCAGGTAAACTGACATACTCATCCGGAGAATATAGTACTCCGGTCTGGTCTATGGTTGATATTGTTAGCACCGTAGGTTGGGATAATGTAGGCGGAGCACTAGACAGAATGAACTCTTTAGCAGATACCTATCGTAAACCAGTATATATAGATAGTGTTACTGCTGGTGGTGGCGAAGGACAAGCAGCAAGGATTAGAGATATAATAAAGGCGTCGATCATTGACCGTAAAGAAGATCTAGCCGGACTATCATTTCATGAATTTGCACCATGGCAACAATCCAACTGGATTGTAAACCCGCAAACAGAAAACGATAAACAATGGTTGGCCTCAAATAATTATTCAAATGACCTTTATAACAAAGAAGCAGCAAATGCGTTAACAAACTGGTTTAATTATTCTACAGCTCCTATCAACGGGTCAAAAAAGAATGATAGACTTAAAGTATATGCCGGAGATAAAACAGTAGATGGTGGCAAAGGCGTTGATACTGTAGTGGTATTAAATAAAGCAAAGGACTGTCAATTGTCTTTTGACAGTCCGGGAAGTTTTACATTAGTAAACAACACAGAAGGTACTAACAAGTTACTTAACTGTGAATATATCCAATTTATGGATACACGGGTTAGTTTAATTGGACGCCAAGACTATAGCCAATACGGTTGGACGTCATGGTAATTTAATTGCAATTTTAGCAACATTATCTTTTGGTTGACCAAAAAGATCCATTTTGCTATAATAGCAGTATAGTAATTAACAAGGAGCAGCAAAATGAAGCTACTAATCACTACCCAAGTTTACGAAAACTACGCATGGAACCAAGACGGTACTACCATTGGCACCGGCGATGCGGCTTACTGGAAAGCCAAGGGTGGTAACGATTATGTTATCAGCAATTTTGATCCCACTCGTTATGCGCCGGGTATAGTAGTTGAACTCGTTCGTTCCAAAGTTGAATCCAACAACGACTACTTTCGTGAACACATTTTGGATTGGTCTGTTGTAGAAGACGATTACCTTACCGAATTCGAGCGTAGTCAACTGGAGTACGAAGGTCGGATTACTTATCCGGCTCAAGAATTAGAATTAGCATAATTATAAGGAGAACAAAATGCCAGCAGTATTTCTTGTAAGTGACACGCATTTTGGTCACGCTGGCGTTTGCCGCTTCTTGCGTAACGACGGTGTAACTAAACTGCGTCCTTGGGATAATCCTGAGGAAATGGACGAGTTTATGGTCAAGGCCTGGAACGAGCGTGTTCGGCCCAACGACAAAGTGTACCATCTTGGTGACGTTGTTATCAACAGACGGGCACTTGCTACACTTGAACGTCTAAACGGTGACAAAGTTTTAATACGTGGTAACCACGATATCTTCCGTGACGACGAATATAGAAAGTACTTCCGTGAACTACGTGCGTATCATGTCATGAACGGAATGATACTGAGCCATATTCCCATACACGAAGAAAGTCTGGGTCGCTTTGGTACCAACATACACGGACATCTACATAGCAACAGAGTTATGAAAGATGGTGCAGTTGACGTTAGATACCATTGCGTCTGCGTAGAACAAACAGACTTTGCGCCCATCTTGTTTGAAGATGTTATCAAGCGTATCACGGCAGAAGGTGGTAGTATAGGCTTCAAAAACGGTAACGGCCCTACAATGTAATTGTTGACAGGGCTGTTACTAACATATATACTAAGAACATGGAGCGTTGGCCGAGGGGTCGAAGGCAGCGGTTTGCTAAACCGTCGTATTGAGTAATCAGTACCATTAGTTCGAATCTAATACGCTCCGCCAAGTTTACCAGGAGGCAACATGGGCGCCAGTGACGTTCTAAAAGCAGCATTAGAAAAAAAGAAACAACAAACAACCTCAGTAGCAAAATCTAAAAACAATACCGCAGGTAAAAATGCTGTAGGTAATCAAGTAACCAGTAATAAACCAACCAAGAAATCCTCGGGTCGAGGACGATAGTAGATGACCAAAATTGCATCTGTACTCTACGACAACATTCCTGAAAACTTAAATGACATTAGAAATAATCTAATAGATCTTACCAAATTCAAGATGCAAGGGATGTTGCCAATTGACATCATTAAAACCAATAAACTAAGCGACACGCTAGATAATATCAAGCAGGATGTGGATTGGGCAGTGGTAATTGCTGCAGGACATTATCTTGAAGGTCAATATCTAATACAAGAAACTGTTGATCACGCCATAAAAGAAAATGTACCACTGGCCTGCCATATCCTGGCCAAAGGTGGTTACTTTCATTTTCATCAGCAATGGTTCGCTATACACTTACCAACATGGCGGGCGGTTGGATCGCCAAGATTTGAAGAATCCCGCGGTAGGACCTTGACTGTTAAAGAAACTGTGCGTGACCCAAACAATGTACACGATGACTATACTCCGTGGTGGTTAAAACCCGGTGATTCAGATAAAACATATAGAACTGACTACGGGTACTTCGGGTTGAATGTGATTGAAGCATTGATTAATCACAATCATGCAATCACAAACATACCGCAGAATATACGTAATCGTAAATGTTATCCTTATCCAGATGCAAATCATCAAGAGATTAGAGAAATAATCAACAATCCAAAAAAAGAGTTTCCTAAAGAAACCACAAACTCATCTGTATGGTGGTTTAAACAATTGTTGGATAGATTAACTGATCAATTGGATCGCGGCTTTTATGTATTAAACACTGAACCATTTACATTAAATTCTCGAGTTGATAATGCTAAATTTGATTGTTTTGTGGGAGTATGCGGTGGAATTAAACCTGCTTGTATTGTTGGACGAGATAACTTTATAGCACCGTCATCGGTACACTTGTTTGATATAAGTGACGCAGCACTTGATTGGCAAAAGTATCTAATAGAACATTGGGACGGCGATTTTTCAACGTTTGAGTCTGTGTTTAAATCTTTTATGGACAAGAACCCAGGATATTACCCCATGTATCATTCCCATCTTTCAATAGAAGAAAATATTGGGTGGTACTTTAAGAGTGGAAACTTAACTAAAGAAGAATTTCAAATTAGATGGAACAAGTATCGTACTTCGGAATTTAATTTTCATAAATTAGATTTGTTGGCACCAGACGCTGCAGACCAAATATTATCATTAATTGGTGATAAAAAATGTTGTTACCTCTGGGCCAGTAATGCATTTTCTATGGATTATTTAATGTTCTATAAAACTGAAAAGGGTTCTGAACTAATTGGCGAAACCTTTAAACGAACTCTTCAGAACAAATCATCTACAGAAATATTCTACGAAGAATGTAATCAAATAAAGTACATTAGGCCTGTTGGTAACTGTTAACAACTATTTGATCCCATTCTGGTCCACGCCAAGTTCCATGTACAATAATGTGAAATCGATCTTGGGTGCTATCATTGTAAACTGCATGATCATAATGATTGTTGAATAAAAAGGCACTGCCGGTATTTTCAAAAGGAACTGTACCTTGCGTAGTTACCAGTTGACAACCTTCAGGATTGTTCAGCGATATGTTAACTGCTCCACCTAAAAAAGTATCACGATTGTCACTATGAGGCATTATGTATCCTTGGGGTTCTACCAGCATGTAACGCAGTCGCTGGTATGATCTATAAGGAAAAACATTTTTAAAATAATTCACAGTTACAGGGCAATACTCTGCGATTTCAGTCCATTGATAAGTGACTTCGTTGGAATTTAATCCGTGCATTTCCGGAACGTTAGTAACATGCGATGCTACGCCATGTATGGTAAGACTACGCCATCCTTCACTTTGATCATCCCTATGTACTACAAATCGTTCTTTAAGAGCTCGAGCTTCGGCCAACATTTCTGCATACGGAGCATCAATGATTAATTTTAGCCAAGCAGCACGAGCTTTAGTAAGAATCCAATGTGAGCAATGATTTATACTTCTATCTTCGGGCAATGGTTCGTACTCAAATGAGTTATTTTGATTGTCGTTGACGAATTTTTTAACTAGATTGATATGTTTCATATTTGATATTGACTGTAATATATTTATATGCTACAATTTGTTTTAAATAGTTAAAGCCCGGGTGGAGAAATGGTATACTCAGGAGACTTAAAATCTCCCGCTCACAAGGCATGCCGGTTCGAGTCCGGCCCCGGGCACCAAACAACTGGCTATAGTATAATGGATAATACAGGGGATTTCTACTCCCTCGATGTGGGTTCGATTCCTGCTAGCCGGACCAAGTTTTATGCAACGGTGGCAGAGAGGCCCAATGCAAGGGACTGCAAATCCCTAAAACCGTCAGTTCGAATCTGACCCGTTGCTCCAGGTTAAATACATAGAAGGGAGCCACTATGTCCGACGATAACAATAAAATTAAAAATAGCAGTCGTAGATATAAAGATGAAGTAGCAATTGAAAGACAAATCCGTATTGCCAAAGACTATCATATGCATCAAGGCGGCGGCGACAAGTGGAAGTATATTGAACAACCACACCGTAATCACAAGAAGCATATACTAAACTGCGGTGATCCAAAGTGTTATATGTGTGCCAATCCTCGCAAAGTGTTCAAAGAAGAAACCATGCAGGAACGTAAACATAAGCAAGATAAATTTTACTTAGAGTCTAATGTTGACATTAAAGATGAATTCAAGTAAAATATAAAGTATTCCGGTGTAGTATAGTGGCAGTGCAACGGTCTCCAAAACCGTGAGTGGCAGTTCGATTCTGTCCACCGGAGCCAAACTTTTTAGGAGCATATTCAATGAAACAATTAAAAGTAGCAGTTCCAGTTCTTCTAGTAATCATAGCTGCAATGAACATAGCAGTAAATTATATGTCAGGCAACGACAATGCGGCATGGGCAAATTTTTCTGCTTTGTGTGCCTGGCTTATTGTTGCCGGTGATGAAATTGTCAAGTTTCTAGACGAAAGAAAATCTATTTAAAATTATGAGACTTGGATTTTTTGGCGATAGTTATATTGATGTACAACACGCTGTACATTCTAATTTCAAAGATAAATCTTTATACACAGACACTTGGGCGGCAAAATTATTAAGCGATTTAAATAAAGAAGTATTAAGTACTGGGTTTGGTGGATCAAGTATTTACTATGCTGTTTCTCGATGGAAAGAGGATTTGGTAAAATATCATGATCAGTCTTACGATTATGCAATTTTTACATTCACATGGGATGATCGATTATATACTGATCGTGATTACAGATCTGTCTATGCTGCCATGGCCGAAAAAAGAGATGTTGACGTAAACAACGAACCTGAATTAGCTAAAGTGTTAGAAGCATTAAATCTCTATTATCAATATATTCACAGCAACGAACAGTCTAAATTTAACTACGAGCTTACGCTAAAATGGATATTAGATCTGCCAGCTCAACATCCTGAAACAAAGTTTATTTTTTTACCATGCACTGAATTTGCCAGATCAACAGCATTAAAATATTTTCAAAGCGGAGTGTTATTAAATTTTAGTTTTGAAACATTATCTAATTTAGAATCCGGAAGTCCTTGTATCATGCCTTGTATGTGTAATAGATCAGGCCATTTAAATGAACAAAATAATACCTTGTTCAAGGATCTAATAAAAAATATATTATTTGATTACCCAAACTTTGAAAATACAGTACTTGACCCGGATTTTACAAACTTCGATTTAACTGAAATACCTAAATTTGAAAGATAATTAAATTTTTTAATTTTATCAAAAAGCCCATTGGGCTTTTTCTTGACTCGATATTTTAATTTTGCTAAAATATGTAACGAGGTAACATATTATGCGTAAACCAGACAAAATTTATAAAGTAAAAAATCTTCGTACCAATGAAGTTTTTACTACCAGCACAATCTATGAAAAAAATATTGACGGTGAACCCTTTATTGGTGTGTGGCGGGAATCTGACTCGCATCGCAGAATAAACTGGATCAGAAAAGACAGCACAGAAAAGGTAAAATAGTGGCGGCCACACCAATTAAAAATACAGCAACATCTAATCTAACAGTTACAATTCCGACTGGTGGTTCTGCTAGCACCATATCAATAGTTGGTGGTGGCGGTGGTGGTGGCGGAACTTATGGACCAATTTATACCATAAACGGTACAGTATCCAATCCTGCCACTTCGGGCCAAATTCATGTACAGGGCGATGCTACGTTCGAAGGTAACATTACTTGGCAAGGGCGAGATATGCGAGAATGGTTCGCAACTGTGGAATCTCGTCTTGGCATGCTGCAGCCAAACCCCAAACTCGAAGAAGGTTGGGGAGAATTGGCCGATCTTAGAATGAAGTATGTAGAGCTGGAGCGAAAGTTGCTAGAACAGCAACGTGTGTTTGATATCCTTAAACAGGAATAGACACAAAATCGTAAATATTTTATAATACGTTATGACTAAAATATTAATTGATGTTAATCATGCCAGCGATGCTATTAGATGGGCCGTTACTCATTTTGGCAGCGGCAATAACTTTACTGTACAGCATGATTTTCCTAGTAGCAAGTATCGGTTTGAATTTGATGATGATAATCAAGCAACAATGTTTGCCTTAAAATGGGTGTAATATGAAAATCGCAGTATGCAGCGATCTCCATTTAGAGTTTGGAGATTTGGACTTAGAGAACACCAAGAACGCCGACGTGCTGATTCTTGGTGGTGACATCTTCATTGCCGAAGATTTAAATCACTTTGAGCCCAACTTGATCAATAATGATGTGTTGATTCCGACTCGCATGGCTCTACGTGCCCAGCGTTCATATGACTTTGTTCAACGCTGTTGCGAACGGTTTCCGCATGTTGTATTAATCGCAGGTAACCACGAACACTATCACGGTGATTTTGCTGAGACTCATTGGACGTTGCGTAAGGTGTTTGCAGACTTTACTAATCTACACATCTTGGACAAACAGTTTACTATAATTGACAATGTTGTATTCTTTGGTGGCACACTATGGACCAACATGAACAGCGAAGATCCTGAAACCATGCGGACTGTTCGTGGCATAATGAATGACTACAACTGTATCAAGAATACATCAGAAGAAGGTATGAAAGTATTCATGCCCGAAGATTCTGTTACGGATCATAAAAAGTTCTTGGCCGAACTTGATCGGGTGTTGCGTGTTTATCCCACACAACCTACAGTGGTAGTCGGGCATCATGCACCTAGCAAAGCAAGCACTCATCCTCGTTATAAAACTGAAACAATAATGAATGGTGCATATAGCAGCAACTTGGACAATTTTATTCTTGACAATCGTCAGATCAAACTTTGGACACATGGACACACACACGAAGATTTTGATTACATGATCGGATCTACTCGTATTGTTTGCAACCCACGTGGCTATGATGGGTACGAGGCCAAGGCTGATACATTTACTCTTAAATACGTGGAGATCTAAATGAAAACATTTGATACATTTGAAGAAGTAGTTGGAATGCAGCATTGCATGAAGAGGCCGATTGTGGTGCATGCCAAGAAGATGGATGTGGAATTCCGTGTTGACACACTAGAAGGCAATTACAAACAAGGCAAGCCCGGTGACTATCTTATGCGAGGTATCAACGGCGAACTTTATATCTGTGATGGTACTATCTTTGAACGAACATACGATTGGGTTTAATAATGGACAGTGACTTTCCTGACTTTGATGAAGCGTATGTTAAATTGATGTTGCCTGAGAATCCCAATCAATTTGATCTACTGGCTGCTCGGGCAAACTTTGGCATTTATCGTCATGATCTATGGCAGGGTACAGGTCGACGCTTTGCTGAGTCTATTGTTAAAGAATGTATGAGTGTTGTGCAAAATGCTGTAGATCATCGCGAACCCGCAAGTACCTATGCGGATAAGATTCGAGAACGTTTTGGAATCGACGAATGAAAAATCTACTTGATATTCTTCCAAAGTTATTGGAATTAATGCCGGGAATTGTACAATTCCTAAAGTATATTCCTATTCTGATGGTTTTGGCGGGTATTGGGTACGGTGCATTTTATTGGAGTCAGAACTACAAAGATCCTTTTAAGTGTGTTGACAATCAAATTTACGAACAAGTGAGAGTGGACTCTAATGTGTATGAATTCAAAGGCGGCTACTGTGTGGATGGAGCTAGTATAAAATGAGAAACCATTATTGGACTTGCAGTAAATTTGCAGACTGGTTACGTGGCACACCTAGTCCCGGTGCTTTGACCAGCAAAGACTGGAAAGCGTGGCATAAAGAAGCCAAGGCAGCACACCCTGTTCGTTATTGGCTAGCCGATGATGGACTTGATTATATACAACAATTTGTTTTCTACATTCCGGATCAACTATATGCGATCAAATATTATATCAACAATCGATGGGTTACTGGAACCCACTCACTCCGTGCTCACCCTCGTGATATTACCCCTGGTGATTGGTGCGATGTTGGCAATCGTTTCCTGCCATGTCTTTTTAACGAACTTGTTGATTTTGTTGAAGTAGAACTGGCATGGTGGCATATTGCCTGGAGTGATCGAGCAGAACGGGCCAAGTACGATGCTCCTTTTTGGGCAACTGGATGGTTCCGTTGGCGTAACTGGCGCTGCCCACAAGCAGGCCTAGATAATCTTGCCTGGCAAATGACCTGTGATAATAAAGATTATACTCCTGAAGATCATCCTGATTATGGCCAACTTACCCCACAGGCACACAATGCAGCAGAAATCTTGGCGTTGTACACTTGGTGGACCCAAGAGCGTCCCAAGCGTGTGGATCCTATGGAAGCTAGTGGATGGACAGCCTACTGTGAGAGTAAACGCCAAGCAGGTGGCAGTGTACTGGATACTCTTGATCATGACGATGGTGTTGATACCACACCCATGCATGACATAATGCGTGACTTAGAAGATAAGTATGAAATGGAGGACGAAAAGATGATGATTCGTCTAATTAAAATTCGCCAAGCACTTTGGACCTAAGGAGCAGAGATGTTAGATGTTTTAATATATGCATTTGTTGGATGGTTAATTTATCGTATGATTGTTTCCTGGTTAGCTCTTAAAGAACTAGAAAAAAATGTAGACTATGCTGTTGAACTATTAGCAGAAAAGGAAAAATATAAAATGCTAATGTTTGAACAAGTTGAACAAAATGGTCATAATGTTGTTCTTTGCTATGATATTAATAATAACTTCGTTGCACAAGGCGCAACCAAAGAAGAAGTGATCGACCTAGCACGACAGCGTTATCCAAATCAAAATCTTGCCACACATAAAATTGAAGAACTTCAATGGATCAAGCCCAAATCCGAGAAAAACTCAACCAATGGTTAATCAACTTTGTTGAAAAACCCAATCCGTTATTAAACAACTGGCCTCCTTGTCCGTATGCAAGGAAGTCCAGACTTGATAATAAAATTCACGTAGTATTTGACAGCCCTTTGGAGATTGCTCGCTATGTCACCTTTCTGGATGATTATGATGTTGTGGTGTTATGTTTTAATCCAGCAGACTATTCCGCTAGTCAGATAGAGCTGTTTACTCGACACATTAACAGTATCTTATTATGGCGAGATTATGTGGTACTCGAAGATCATCCTGATAGTGAAGAAATAGTTTCAGGAATACAAATGAACTTTGGAGAATGTGGACTCATGGTACTACAGCGACTAAGTAAATTAAACGCAGCCGCAAACTCTCTCAATGAAAAAGGTTACTACCACACTTGGTCAAAAGAATCATATAACGACGTTGTTCAATGGCGAAATGACATTCTGCAGAATTAACTTGGATGAGACCAATTACGCACTATCAGACAATTGGAAGTATATCCGTGATCCAGATCTGTATGTACTCAATTTGATTTATAAAAAATACTGTCAATACAAGAAGTTCGCCAGTGTAATGCCTATTTTCAATTCCCAATACACAGATCCTGCAACAGACATCATAGGATATACACACAACGATAATCTAGTGGCATTTAGTCTTGTCAAACGATACGATTCTTATAATGTCGAAAGCATACAGTTTGCATGGGATTATAATAATCCGGAATTAAAACTAGGAATACGCAGCTTAGAAAACGAATGTGCCTTATACAAATTCCGTGGATTTAAGTTTCTGTATTTGGGTCTAGCACATCCGTACAAATCGCAAATAGCAGGATACGAAGTTCTTGGTCCGTTGTAATTGCACAACACTTGACCATTAATACTACTTTTGCTATACTATAACTCTGTCAACTTAATTGGAACAACTATGTCAATGCACATGGCACACCCTGCACTTAGCACAACGGGCAAGCGAAAGGGCAAACAAAAATGGGCTAGTTCTGAGCAAAAGCAGCAAGCTCAAAAACTAGATGCAGAATGGAACGAGCTAATGAAGAAGTGGGGCTCCGAACAGCGTGAACGCGAACGTACTCGTGGACTTCGTGCAGCCACTTACAAACCCGCAGTCAATCCCCGACTTGCTGAAGCACGTAGTATTCCTAGTCTACCGGACCAGCATGTAGGTGCTGTAACAGTCAAACAGACTCCACGGTACACCGGAGATAAAATTGTAGGCATTGGTACGATGCATAAATCCAATGCTGTTCCTATCTTTAGCGATCAAGAAGCTAAAGAGATCTCATCCATGCGGAGATAATGTAATGAACAAAAAACTAGCTAAATTAGCATTTTCAAGACACGAATTAAGTAAATCAATGACTTTTGAAGATGCATTGGAAATTTTATGGGACAGAAAACTAATAGCTAAAGGAGAAATGGCTGAGCAAGCTCTAGTTAAACAGAGCCACGGAATCTTAGTAAAACATTCTTATAACAAAAAAGGTAGCGACTATACAGACGGTACAGATAGCAAATATACCGAGGTTTGTTATTATGGTCCTTCGGCTTATGCTACACTTGGGGGGTTGAAGAATAAAACCGGCACATTACGTGTAATGGTTTATGAACCAAAAACTAAAAAGAATTACTTCTTTTTAATTCCGCATAAAATTTATGCAAAGTATGGGGTTAACGGAGATAGCATGAAATTCTGGTTTACTAGAGACGGCCAACCAAGATCTCCTACTAATATTAATGCAGTTAAACCTGATCTTTGGGAACACAAATGTAGTGTTATGGAATGGGCAAAATAAATAGTTTTTTTAAGGAATATGTGAGTAAAGAAGATTTAATTAGACTGACCGGAGTAGTAGATGAGCTATTACCCAGCGCCATGTTTCGTGTTATATTAGAAAATAACCATCCAATTATTGCTACTATTAGTGGTAGACTACGTAAAAATAATATACGCATATTAGCAGGTGATAATGTTGAAATAGAAATGAGTCCATACGATTTAAACCGTGGGCGCATAGTGTATCGCAATAAATAGCAGTATGCGCGAACTTATTGAATTAACCGAAGATAAACAAACCCTAGAGCTTAAGAAGCTGCCCTATGCCGAGGGCGGATTGGCTCCAGTTATGAGTCGTACTACAATACAAAATCACTACGGTAAACTGGCTCGTGGTTATGTTGATCGTTACAACAAGGGTGAGGGCGATGCCGCTTTTAACGAAGCAGGCGCATACTTACACAACATATTCTTCCCACAGCTTAGAGCACCCAAAAATGGAAACAGCCCATCGGGGGCAAGTCTAGCATTAATTAACAAGCATTTTGGAACTTTCACTGACTTCAAAAAAGAGTTTGCCGAAGAAGCAATGAAATTACAAGGATCTAATTGGATTTATCTTAGCCGTAACGGGCAAATTAAAACAATTAAAAATCATGCTAAACGCACAGATATTACACTGTTAGTTGATTGGTGGGAACATGCCTGGGCATTAGACTACGGTACAGACAAGAAAAAGTATTTACAGAATATATGGCGTATTATTAATTGGGAATATGTCAATCGCAGAATTTACGCCGGAGATCGAGCATGATAGAACTAAATGAAAGTGCAGTAAGTAAGCTAAAACAGCTTTTCGAAGAAGAGGGAAATCCTAATCTTAAACTACGTGTATTTGTGCAGGGCGGCGGGTGCTCGGGTATGCAATACGGGTTCACTTTTGATGAAGAGCAAAATGAAGATGATTTTGATGTCAGTGTTGATGGGGTAACAATGCTGGTAGATAGCATGAGCGCACAGTATCTGCAAAATGCCAAGATCAAATATACCGAAGATGCAATGGGTTCTAGCTTTAGCATTGATAATCCGCAAGCCCAAACCACCTGCGGCTGCGGCAGTAGCTTCAATCCTTATTGATTTCTCAAAACCCAATCTACTTTAACTGCCATAAATACCTAGTATATTAGGATGATCTATGGCAAAACAAACTGTTGATGTAGGTACTTCGGCTAGCGATGGCACAGGCGATGATCTACGTGTTGCTTTTACAAAAATAAACGAAAATTTTGATGAACTTTACAGCGGAAACGTAGAAGTTACAGCCGCTAATGTACTAGTTTATTCTGTAGCTGGGCGCACAGGTAACGTTGTATTAACTGTCAATGATGTATCCCAGGCAGCAAGCAAGTCATATGTAAACACTTCTATCGCCAGTAATTTAGCCAACGTAACAGGGTCTATTACTAACAGCATCAATGCCAATGTAGCTGCTGCAAATGTAGTTATAAGCAATCATTCAGCAAGAATAACCACTCTTGAAAGTAATTCAGCTGCCCAGGCCGCGCAGATTAATAGTTTAGTTATAGTCAAAGCGAACGTAAGTTATGTTGATACTAGTATTAACAATGCCCTCGGTAATGCAGCCGTTTCTGTACAGTTTGCACAGATTAATGCAAATGTAACTGCTGCAAATGCAGCTATTGCTACCAAAGCAAATGGAACAGCACACACATTCAGCGGTAACGTTACTGCCAATTGGTTACTAGCAAATGTTAACCTTAAAGTCAAAGATCATATTATAGTAGGCCCTGCTCATGACACTGGCGAAATCTGGGCCAATCCTGCAGGATTGTTTTTTGGCAATACTGCACTTACCGCCAACTTGTACAGTGGAAGTCGATATTTCCAATTAAATTTACAAAACGTTGATCCATTGGGATCTGGGGATTTTGTCATAACTGCCGACGACGGTAACGATGCCAGTAATTTTTTATCAATGGGAGTAGCTGGTAGTAACTATAGTGATCCTGGCTATCCAGAAGTACTACCGCATGAAGGATACATATGGCATACTGGCGGTAATTTACTACTGCACACACAAACCAATGCTATAAAATTACAAACACAAGATATTACTAGAGTAGAGATTACCAATGCCGGAGTCGTTAAATTACAATTAGGAACTCAAATTCAGTTCTCAGATGGGTCTGTACAAAGTACTGCTTTCGTCGGCAACACAAATGTTGCTCCAATCAATGCTAATGTAACTGCAGCCAATTTGGCTATCTCAGCATTACAATCTAATGCAGGCACTCAACAAGCAAGTATTAATACTTTATTATCAAATGCCGCTACACAGGCCACAACACTTAACACATTAACTGCAAATGCTGCTACCCAAGCCTCAGAATTAAGTACGTTAACTGCAAATGCAATTGTTCAAGACACATTAATTAATAATCTACGTGCAAATATTACAGCCGCAAATGCAAATGCAGCTACACAATCAACTTTAATATCAGCGTTACAAGCAAACATTATTGCAGCTAATTTGCGAATTGTATCCATTGATGCAAATTTAGGGTCTCAATCGTTATCCATTGATAACTTGATTTCAAATTCTGCCAGTCAAGGTAGTATTCTAAATACCTTACTTGCTAATGCTGGTAGCCAGGCTTTGACATTAAATACCCTAAGTTCAAATGCAGCAGCGCAGGCTATACTAATTAGTAGCCTAGATACAACTGTTTCTGGGCATACATCAAACATTGTCACACTAACTGCAAATGCTGCTGTACAAGCAGGAAATATTAATACTCTCCGAGGAAATATAACATCTATAGATGTTACCTTAGGAACACTAACAACTAATGCATCTTCTCAGCAGGCTAGTATTACTTCATTGACATCAAATGCCGCTACACAGGCTGTAACAATTAATAATTTATATACTCAAAGTAATGCACTTACAACAAATGTAGCAACGATTTACAATATGGTTAACGTAGGTAATGTTTCTATAACTGAATTATATTCTAATTTGCAATTTACAGCAAATACAGTGGAAGGTGCTATATTCAGGGCCAATCTTCAGGTACCAACACTTATTGCAAATGCAAACATATTTGTCGGAGAAAGTATACATGTAGGTGCATATCCTCAATTTGATGATGCTAATATCGCAGCATCGTTCTTGGGGAATATTAATTCAAAGTTTTTTATTGCTTTGCAAAATACTAACACAGGATCAAAGTCCGAGGGTGCAATAAAAATTATTGCCGATGATGGCGACACCACAAATAATTATATCAATATTGGTATGTACGGTGAGAATTTCAGTGGAAACTTTGAGCAATCAGGTTTACCTTCATTCCCCCATGATGGATATTTTACCACAATAGGAGGAAATGCTGCTGTACGTTCTACTGGTAACGTATATCTGAATGCAAATACATCATTAGTCAGACTTGAAAAAGATGGAGCTTTTACTTTAATAAATTGTGGATTAAAATTTGATTTAAATGGCAATTCACAAACAATACCGTATATTCCCGGCAGTGAACCGTTTACTGTAGCAAATATCAGTAACTGGAATGCGGGAGTTAATACTATATCAGCAGCACTTAATCAACTAGCAGCTAGACTAAAGGCCCTTGGTGGTTAAATGATAACAAAATAATGGATTAAAAAAATATGCCAACATCATTAGTATCTATAGGTTCAGCAGCAAACGACGGGTCCGGTGACCCAATTCGAACAGCATTTGGTACAGTAAACGATAATTTTGACCTTATAAATGCAACACTATTTGCAGGAACTGAGTCTAGTATTATTAGTGCAGTTAGCGTTACTGCCGGACAATTGATTTCGAATACATTTATATTTGCAAATACCTACGTGAATGCCAATAGTATTGTTGGTAACACAGTGACTAGTAACGGAAACTTATACGTTAGTCAAGGTGGCGGTTATATCATTGGTAACTTAACTGTTGTTGGAAATCTAAATGTTACCGGAAGTCAAGCAGCAAGTCAGAGTCAACAGTCCGGATCACCAATTCTTGCATTGCACTATTCTGCAACGCCATTAACTATCAATGACGGAACCGATATTGGATTAGAATGGCAATATTACAAAGGCGCACAGAGACTAGGTTTCTTGGGTTGGCAAAATACCACTGGTACGCTGGTGTACATGGACAATATCACTGATACTGCAAATGTTATCAGTGGGACCTACGGTAATGTCAGATTTGGTTCTTTACTAATAAGCAATACTACCGCTGCTACCAGCAATACGTCGGGCGCATTGCAAGTGACCGGTGGTGTTAGTACTCAAGGCAACTTGTATGTACAAGGAAATTTAAGAGCAACATTTGCAAATGTGGCAAATTTATCTGTGTCTGGTTATTATGTCGGTAGTTTAAATTTTGCTGGGTCAGATACCATTTACATCAATGGAAGCCCAGTGCAAACAGCAGCTACTTCTTTTAACGGTGGTCCTGTTGGATTGGCTACAACATTTAATTCTCTAACACAATCAACTTCAACTTCAACTGGTGCTGTTATTGTGCTAGGTGGGTTAGGAGTTGCTGGTAATATTTGGTCCGGTAATTTACATACCGCCGCCGGCGGTAATGTTAGAGCAAATGTACAAGGAACTATTTTTACCGTTGCACAACCTTTCATTACCAGTCTTGGAACGCTAACCAGCCTGTCTGTACAAGGACAAATTAATAGTAGGAATATTGTTCCAGAAACAAATTTAACATACAGTATAGGATCAAGTACAAGTACACGATGGGCCAAAATTTGGGCATTTGACACTGACTTTAGTGGTGCAATGACTTTGGCTGGAATATTAACCTCAACTGCAAATATCAATATCAACACTACCGGTGCTGCTTCTTTAAGCACAACCACTGCGGTAGCGGAGGTATTTAACACCGGTGCAACCACAGTTCGTATTGGTGGTGGCGGTGTAACAGAATTTGATAGTAACACTCAGTCAACATCTACAACAACCGGTGCAGTACAAATCATTGGTGGAGTTGGCATTGCAACTGGTAATTTGCACATTGGGGGCTCCGGTGGACGAGCAATTACTCATGCTGGGGATATTATACCGTCGGCAAATTTGGTTTCTAACTTGGGGTCACCAACTGCCTGGTATAACACATTCTTTGGAGTGTCAACTCAAGCCAAATATGCTGACTTGGCAGAAAACTATCTGTCAGATTATAATTATGAAACTGGTACTGTTGTTGTATTTGGTGGCGAACAAGAAATTACAATTACCAATGAATTTGCTGACACTAGAGTAGCCGGAGTTATTTCAACCAATCCTGCTTACTTAATGAATGCTGATCTTGACGGACTGCCAGTGGCACTACGAGGAAGGGTTCCTGTGAGAGTAACCGGTCCAGTAACAAAAGGTGATCTTTTAGTTACTTCTACCACCGAAGGATATGCAAGGAGTATTGGCCGAGACAACGGGTATGGTTTAGCTGTATTTGCAAAAAGTCTTGAATCAAATCAGGCCAATGGAACAAAAATAATTGAGGCAGTAATAATATAATGAGTGTAATTACTTGGGTAACTGCTAAAGGAAATCTTGGTACTATCCCGGAAACGCAATTCTATTCGTATCAACTTGAAGCAGTTGACAGCGATGAGCAATCTCTTTTCTATAGTGTTATTTCTGGGGATTTGCCGGGTGGCATGTATGTTAACCGATCCACTGGAGAAGTCCGAGGAACACCCAGTATTCAAAGTACAGTAGCTCAATCATTGACGTATGCCTTTACAATTAGAGCCACAAATCCCAATGGTGTAGTAGCAGATAGATCTTTTTCTTTAACTGTAAGTAACACTAGCGGTCCAGAAATTTTTCCTAAACCTGATTTGGTTGGTGCCTGGTTTGATGGTAATTTTTTAGATTATACTTTTCAAGCCATAAACAATAATTCTTCAGCACTACAAACATGGTCTATACTATCCGGCGATTTGCCTCCCGGAACCACACTGTCTCCCAACGGAAGACTGTCAGGATATGTGTCGTTAATTGCGGCTAACTCAGACGAGTTAGGCTATGAAGCCAATGGCATTGATAATAAATCATTTGATATTTTACCCAAGAGTAGAGACAAATATTATAATTTCACTTTGCAAGTGACCGACGGTGCAAAATATAACACTCTAACTGTTAGAGTTTTGATTGTAAGCAAGGGCAGTTATACTGCCGATAATCTTATTACTGTAATCAATAATACCTTTATCAAGGTTGATGCAGATAATAAGTATAGACCAATTATTATCAATGCGCCACAAGTGTCAACAATTACAACATTGGGTAATAGTCTACAACGAAACGACACTATCACAACAGTGTACGAATATCCCACATTATTGGCCGGGGATACATTTGCCTTTAAGATGATTGCATATGATCCTGAAGAAGCAAGCATATCGTGGAGTGCAGACGAATTTCTGTTCAGTGGTCTAGATGAACTAGATGCTGCACAAAGAGATACTTTGATTATTGGTAATGCTACTGTAGGACCATATACACTTAACAGTACTCCGGCAAGTGCCAACGCAATCTCGGTAAGGATTAACGGACAACTTTTAATACCAATTGACGATTATTCAGTAAGTGGTGCCAATTTAACTTTTTCTCATTATGCTATATCTAGTATAAACAGGGTATCAAATCTAGTAACTGTTACTACTGCTTCACATAGTTATACTGCCAATTCTGTAATTAAAGTAGCGAATGTTGCTAATTCAACTTTCAATGGTACCTTTACTGTTAGTAATGTGACCCCAACGACTATCACATACGTCCAGGTGATAGCCAATGCAAGTGCTTCATCAGGTACTGTATCCACGTATGCACCAACAATAAACGACGAAATTGAAATTTATTATATAGTAACTGGATCGGCACCAACTGGTACTGGATTTGATACCATTTTATTTGATCAAGGCGTCGAAGGATTACCTGCAGGTGTTAGCATTGATACGAATACTGGTTGGCTGTCTGGACAACTTCCTGCCCAAGTCGAAGATGAAAAAATTTATAGCTTGACTATCAATGCGTATAGAACTTTAACACCTTCTTATAAAAGCGATCCTGTAACTTTTAGTTTTAAAGCACGAAGAACAATCAATGAAGAAATTTCATGGAGTACGCCATTTGATTTAGGATATATCAATAACGGATCAATCAGTGAATTGTCAATTGCGGCTACAAACACATTAGGAAAAGAATTAGAGTATAGTTTAGTATATAATCCGTACAAACGTATACCGCAAGGATTAAAATTACTATCAACTGGACGATTTGTTGGCAGAGTTACGTTTCGATATTTTTCACTGGATGGCAGTATAGGTCGAATAAATCTACTATCAACTACAAATATTAACATAGGAATGAGTATTCAGGGAGTTGGAGTTGCGGCTGGCTGTGAAGTAACTGCAATCATTGACGATAACCAAATTGAAGTACGTCCGGCCATCTATGTGAGTCAAGGAACAGTTCTTACTTTTAGTGACATTACTACTACAACTGTAGCATCTACTAGCTCAAATTCAATTTCTACAGCAATTGACGGAGGTTCTACTACTTTTGATCAAGATTGTTATTTTACTGCCAAGGCTATTGCAATCGACGGTAGTATCAGCAGTGAGAAAAATTTTGTAATACATATCAGTCAACGCAATCTTGCGCCGTACGAAAATTTATGGCTTAAGGCATTACCATCAAAAGAGCAAAGATTGGCATACAAGAACTTGATTGAAGATCAAGACCTATTTCCAGAATCAGTACTATACAGACCTGATGATCCTTACTTTGGAATTAGAAAAAGTTTACGTATACAATTCTTATCTGGATTAAGTCCTTCTCAGATTGCGACATACACATCTGCCGTTGAGCGTAATCATTATACCAAAGTTATCAATTTTGGAGATATTAAAATCGCCCGTGCAATAGACGCCAATGGTAATATTGTTTACGAAATAGTATATGTTGATGCAGTAGATACTCAAACGTATGCCACCGCAGGGCCTCCGCTAAGTAAAGAACTTAATATTGCAAATGGATATTTAATAGGCAATACCGAATATAAAACTATCTATCCGAACAGTTTTACAAATATGCAATATCAAATTGATAATGCAATTGGATACACCAATAGGGGAGCATTGCCAAGTTGGATGACGTCTGTGCAAGAAAATGGTCAAGTACTTGGCCCAATTAAGGCTATTATATTAGCCTATGTTCAACCCGGCGCTGGAAAATTAGTTCAATATAGATTAAAAAATACTCCAAAATTTCCAGCTGGAAATTTTTCTTTTGTAGCTGATAGATATCAGTGGGAAAACTATCTTTCTAAATTTTATGATGTGGTTAACGCAACATTCTTGCCTAGTAGGGATACTACCTTTGATAAATATCCCAACTTGGGCCAAGGATCTGACAGTGTTGTTACTAGTTTCAAATTTGCAGTAACTTCGGCAAACACTATTGTAGTTGGTAACGATTTGGCGTTCGGGGTAGGATGGCAAATTTCTAATTTGGATTCTACTTCAACTATACCTGCCGATACTTATATCACTGAAATTGTAGATAATACTATTACAGTATCAAATGACGTGACTGGAATAATTGGCTCTAGTATCAAGATTAACGGATCTGCAAATGCTGATTATGCTGTTTCGACCTATTTTAGTAATATAAATGGTTCATTAAGATCTAGATTAATACGTGAATCATTGATTGATGGAGTGCAAAGTTTTCAAAACAACGAAACTATAATTTTTGCTCAGCAAGAAAACTTTGGCGGTGACCCAACTAACGATGGATGGTTACTCGAAGATGGTACTACTAGTATTCCGGGGTACCTAGATAAACTAAGTGGGTTAAGTACTAAAAATCAAAGATGCGGAATTTGGGCCTTTAAATTCAACTCAATACCCACTGTTGGATTTGATAGCGATGACACAGGATTTGATAGTCCCAGCACTGGACTATTTAATGGGTACTATGATCAAAGTGATGACTCGGAAATCCATTTAGAGTTTGTACAAGAGTTAATTGTAAATCAAACTATTAAAATACGTAGCGGTAAAACATACCCGGCATCAACGCTACAATACAAACTATCCAAAAATGTATCTATTCCTAAATATTTGCCTTTTGAAGGCACTTTGGGTAGTGATGAAACCACATTTGACGGGGGTAGCTGTTACTGTCGTGAGGGCGACGAGCGTGGTGGAATCCGTGGTGGAACTGCATTTAGCAACAACAGAGACAAATATGAGGTTCCAGAATCATTAGATAAATATATTAAATTCCCACAGGATGGAGTATTCGTATAAATGACAAGCCAAGTTAATCCAAATAATATTGATGGTACATACCCAGTTGCAGGCCAAGACAATGACAGTCAGGGCTTTCGTGACAACTTTACCAACATTCGAAACAATTTTACATATATTAAAGCAGAAGTCGAAGATTTACAGTCCAAGGCTGTACTCAAAACTGCGTTAACTAACACTACTATAGATAACAATCTACAAGGTAATGCTATTGTTGGTGCCAGTTTAACCAGCTATAGAGAAACTTATAACGATATTGGTAGTGTTAGCGGGTCAATTACAGTTGACTTTACTAACGGTAATTTCCAAAAAATTACCATGAGCGGGTCAACTACCCTAGCTTTCAGTTTCCCTGACAGCGCAAGCGGACAATATTCAAGCATTAAATTATGGGTATCCAATCCCAGTGCTGGATATACATTGACATTACCAAGTACATGTACACTTGGTGATCCTGACACAATTGCAGGCTTAGCAGGAACTAGTCCTCCGATCATCACATTTAATAGTGCAGAAATTGCCAATAATACCAATTATTTGTTTGAGTTCTTCACAGTAGACAAAGGTACTACAATTGGTATTAGAGATTTAATCCGCAACAGAGACATTGATCTAAGCGGTTTAAGTATTACCGGAAATCTAACTATAGACAATGTTAGATCTACTGGCAATGTTGTTACTACTAACGGCATTTTTTGGGCAGCGAACGGTAATCCATATGCCCCACCAGCTAGTGGTTCATTTACTGGCAATGTTACATCAACTGCTGACTTCGTCGCCACAGGCAATGTATGGGCACAAGCAGGTCATTTTAGAACAAGTGCAAGCACAGTATTTCTGGCCAACACAACACCAACCACCGGTTTCCTATTAGGCGGTGCAACTCAAATTTTTATCGGTGCAACAGCCGGTACTTCAACGTTTGCTGGTGTAATTAAGGCAAACGGTAACATTGTAGCTTCGGCAACAACAACATCTGTTGATACTAACACCGGAGCACTAGTAGTAAAAGGTGGTGCTGCTGTTGTTGGCGTATTAAACGTTGGTGGTAATGTTGTAGCTGCCGCAACAACAGTATCAACGTCTACTACTACTGGTGCATTAGTTGTTGCTGGTGGTGCAGGTATCGCTGGCGTAGCAGTTGTAGGTGGTAACCTTGTTGCTGCTGCAACAACTACATCGGCTGCTGCTTCTACTACTACTGGTGCATTAGTTGTTGCTGGTGGTGTTGGTGTTGCTAGTAACATCAATGTTGGTGGCAATCTTGTTACCACTGGTGGAAGAATTAACACTAGCAATTTCTTAGCCACTGTGGTTACTGGACAAGAACTAGTAGCCAACGTAGCATATAATACATTCATCATTGATACTGCAAGTAGTGCAACAATTGCAAATCTATGGGTTACTATCCCAGCATCAGCAGTTAATGGTACAGAAATGGTAATCAGTACATTAGCACCATTAACTTCGTGCAATGTTCGAGCCATTGGTGGTACTGTAAAATGGGTACCAACTACTTTTGCCTCAGCTGGTAATGTAGCAATTAAGTTAATTTACAGCTCAACAAGTAGCGCCTGGTTACGATCAGCTTAATTAACCAAAACTAATTGACTCCTAGTGTTGCATAGTGTATAATTGTGCAAACTAGGAGTTTTTTATGACTGTAGACTTGAATCGTTATTCCGAATTTGTTGGTGCAGTTACCAGCCAACCATCACGAGATCTAACCACATTTATGAATCGGTTGGATGAGCTGGACGCCAACTTCAATTACGAAACAGACACACATGGCCCAGATATTAATGTTCCGCTATTAATCACCGGCGCACTGGGACTTGCTGCCGAAACCGGAGAGTTTTGCGAGATACCCAAGAAAATGTTGTTCCAAGGTAAACCGTTAACCGAAGAAAACGTATTTCACATGAAACGTGAACTGGGTGATATCATGTGGTACTGGATCAATGCTTGTCGTGCATTGAACCTAGATCCCAATGACGTTATTGCAGAAAACGTAAATAAACTTATGAGCCGCTACCCCGGCGGACATTTTGATGTACACTACTCCGAAAACAGGAGAGAAGGAGATTTGTAATGCACCCACTTGTATCCGACTTATCTAATTTATCCAATGAAGATTTGCATAAAAAATACAATGAGTTAATGGCCAAGATGAATCAAGCATATCGTTCAGGACCCACAAGCATAATCCCACAGATGCAAATGATTATAGAAAACTATCGCTATGAAATGGATAAGCGTAATCGTAAAACACTAGAAGAGATGGAAGCCAAGAACGACAAACTCAAAGGAATAATTGATATCAAATGAAGTACGATAAGTTTGGTCAGGCATACACAATCACCAATCAACTTTGCGAAATATTGTACCAACAGCCCGATGTTGACATTGGTAAATTTTTTGTAGAAGATTGGGATCAGTACAACAGCGCAGTTCGTGACACTTATGCTGATCTTCCATTGGTTGGAGAATATCACCCTTGCCCACCCAATTACGATGTTGATATGTTTCATCAAACTCAACAAAGTTTGTGGCACATGCCCGAAGAATATTTGAGTTTAGATATTGCACAATGGGTGTTGGGTCAATGTAAAACACAACAAGAATTACAACGTGTAGGCCAAGAATTACTATTGTACCAAGAAAGAAATTTATTTAACTTACTACGACAATTAAAATACGTAGTGGATACATGGCGTACCAATAATATAGTTTGGGGAGTTGGTAGAGGTAGTAGTGTTGCTAGTTATGTGTTATACTTACTAGGTGTTCACAAAATTAACAGCATATATTATGATTTAGATATTGAGGAATTTTTGCGGTAAATAGGAACATAGGAGGCTATACATGAAACGAGTTTATACTACAGCAAATGGCAAAAAGATTAATATTGATGCCATTATTGCTACTAACGAAGATACTATTGCAGTAGGTAATATGCGAGTAAACGCTAGAGGTGATCAATTAGGGCCTGGCGGTGTTGTGGAAATGTCAAAAAGTCAAGTAATGAGTGAGTATTACAAACTAAACACTCCAGTTGCTGTTGATACTCCACTTGAACCTCATAAAAAACCTGTTCGAAAAGAACTAACTGACGATTGGGTCGAGCCTGTTGCAGAAACTGCTACTCAGGAAATCGTCGAAGAAGAAGCACCACGATCAACCTTGCGTGGAAGTCTAGCAGCATCAGTGTCAACAAATCAATTACCAGTAGCGCCAACTGCTAAAAAAACTGGTCCATCAAGAATCTAAAGAGAGGAATCAATGGCAGTCTCAAATCCGTTTGATCAAAAACGTGGATATCAATTTGGAATAGAAATAGAAGGTGAAATCAAACCGTTGCATGACAGTGTTATTGTCACCGACATGGACTTCAATGATCGTAAATTGGCCAGTGGAATACTTTTGCTCGGCGACGACGGAAAGACGGATGGTATCCGTCCCCGGTGGTCAAAAGTATATGCCATTGGTCCAGAACAAAAAGATGTTCAAGTAGGGCAATGGATACTAGTCGAACACGGACGATGGAGTCGTGGTCTCAAGATTGTCAAGGATGAAGAAGAGTTTGTTATACGTCGCGCAGATCCTGAAGCAATCATCTTTGTCTCTGATGATGAACCCGAAGATATAAACACCATTTCAACCGCAGTACATGCAGAACGCAAACGTAGAGAACAATACGAATGATAACAACATTACCTTTTAGAACAGGTCACAAGTTGGACCTGGATGAGTACGGCTGGCCTGACCAGAGTTGCTACTGGTTTGAAATGGATCATCAATATGAACAAGTGCCTGATTTTAAAACTATCTTTGATTACTATATTGTTAAAAATCATTGGAGCCAGTGGATCAAGCCCGGAATGACTTGTATTGATATTGGTGGGCATTCAGGAGATACTGCTATACCCATGATGACACAATGTCGATCAACTGTGTTGACTGTGGAACCCAATCCTGTTGTACTGCCTTACTTGAAATTCAACTGTGGCGTTAACACACATCTAGGTCGATTTGTTGTTGCTACCGAAGCTGTTACAAATCAAAATGCCGATGGCCTCACATTCAAAGATCATCAAAATGGTATGTGTAACGGTGGCCTAGTTGGCGAAACTTGGGATGCTGAAACCACTGCCAGGATGCAAGGTATGAGTGGCGAAAGTATCACAGTGACCGGTATGACACTAGAAACAATGTTAACCAAATATCTAACTGCAGAAGAAATTGCAAAGATTGGATTTATTAAAACTGACACTGAAGGCCATGACATAGAAATCATTCGCAATATTCGTGATATTCTAGTAAAATATAAACCTGTGCTGTTCACTGAGTGGTTCGCTCAATATAGTGCAGCAGACACAGCAGAATTATTTAAAGTAATAGACGAAGCAGGATACGCAGCATTCAACCCCGAAACAATGGAACCAGCAGACCCTAGTGTTCGCTGTGAAGATTTGGTTTGCTTACATCAAGATAATCTATGAAAGAACTTTGGACTGAGAAATATCGCCCATCAACAATAGATGGGTATGTATTCACTGACCCTGGCCAACGTGAACAAATTGAATACTTTATCAAGGAAAAAAGTGTTCCGCATTTACTGTTCACTGGTCCAGCTGGTACTGGTAAAACAACATTGGCTAAAATTCTAGTTAACAGTTTGGACATTGATCCGTATGACTTCCTACAAGTCAATGCCAGCCGCGACAATGGTGTAGAATTTCTTAAAAGCAAAATTGAAGGCTTTGTTAGCACAATGCCATTTGGTGATTTAAAAATTGTACTATTAGACGAAGCAGATTATCTGTCACACAATGCACAGGCTATTTTGCGTGGCTTAATGGAGACATATCAAAGCCAGGCTAGGTTTATCTTAACTGCAAATCTAGCACACAAGATTATTAATCCACTAAAGAGTCGATGCACACAAATTGTAATTGATAAAACAGATCAAACAGAGTTTACTGCTCGTGCTGCCACGGTGTTGGTCACTGAAGGTGTAGAATTTGATCTTGACACCATTGATAGTTATGTTAAAGCCACGTATCCGGATCTACGTAGTTGTTTAAAACTTTTACAAAGTAATAGTGTAAGTGGTGCGTTAACTATTTCTAAAAGTGCCGGCGATGCTAGTACTATGGACTATAAACTAGGAGTTGTGGAACTATTTAAGAAAGGTGACTTAAGAGGGGCACGAACACTACTATGTACTCATGCCACTGCCGATGACATGGAAGAGATCTTTACTTGGATGTATCAGAATTTGGATTTGTGGTCGCCTACACCAGAAGGGCAAGATGAGGCAATTAAAATTATACGCAAAGGTGCAGCTACGCATTCGTTAGTAGCAGACTTTGAAATCAATCTTTCGGCAACCTTAGTAGAACTTAGTCAAATATCATGAAAACTAAATCAATTTATCTTGTAGCACATTACGTAACTAGACCAAAGAATCCCAAGATGACACATATCGCAGGTTACATGAAAGATCCTGCTAATCATCAATACGACGAACAGGTTCAAGTCAGCACAAGGCTGCGTTCAAAAGATATCACTGGTGCTAAGATCATCATGAATCTCAGTGAGAAGCAGGTACAAACAAATGTGTTTAACGGTAATAAAAACTTTGACGAATTGTTTAAGTATTTCTTTAAAGGCTATCACAAGTATATCACCGACGTAATGGTTCAACTTGATGCAGAATATTTCAACAAAATGCTCGATGAAATGCAAGCAGAGGAGAAGAATGAAGAAACTCAAACACAGTGAATCCGGCGACCGAGGATGGTTCGTAGGTAACTTTCCTGAGGCTGTTATACAATCAGAACATTTTGAAGCCTGTTGGCAATCTAATCCAGCTGGTAAAAAAGATGTTCCGCACTACCATTTAAAAGCCACAGAACTACAGTTAATTACTCGAGGTCGTATGATAATTAACAATGTTGAGTTTGGTGTAGGTGATATTTGCGTACTAGAACCTGGGGAAGCATATTACGCCGAATACGTCGAAGACACCGAAGTTTTCGCCATTAAAACTCCCAGTGTACCCGACGATAAATACTATATATGAACCCAAAATTGTTTAAGGCCATGCGGTCTAAGAAGAAACGTGCTGTCGATCCTGACGCACCGCCGCGCCCCAATCTAATGACACATCAAGTAAAATTGCGTGATCAAGACGCTGTTATCAATATGTTGTCCGGTGATGTACATAGGTTAAAAGATACTATACAGCGTCTTGAGAATAAATTAAACAATCAAACCAATTATCTACAAGCATTACATTCAAAACTTAAAAAATAAATGCCAACACTTTACTTAGATATGGACGGAGTTGTAGCTGACTTCGACGAATACGCTGCTCGCACCTTGGGTGTTCCACCTAGTCAAGGAATCTATCCCGACGAAACATGGTATAAACTGGCAACTAATGCTAGACTATATCGTGACCTGATTCCAACACCTTATGCCAGTCAATTGGTTTATCAGTGTGAACAGTTTTGTAGTAAAAAACAATACGACCTTAAATTTCTAACTGCAGTGCCAAAAGGTAACGATGTACCTTGGGCATTCTATGATAAAGTGTATTGGGCTCGTAATTACTTTGCAACTATACCTGTCATGTTTGGTCCTTTTAGCAAAGACAAACATGTACATTGTCAGCCTGGTGATATATTAATTGACGATCGGCGAAGCAATATCGAAGAATGGCGTAACTCTGGTGGTATAGGTATATTGCATAAAGATTATACAGATACCATTAATCAACTTAATGTTCTCTTCCCGCAAGTTTCGTTGCAATTATAAATTTTTCCTTCTAGAACAGTCTTACTCCAAGTACTTTCAATTTGATTGAACCATGCAATTGCGTGTTCTATTCCGTAATCAAAACTATTGTTTTCTTTGACTAACGGACGTAATTGATACATACTAGGGTTTCCTTTTTTACTCAATGGGTAGAACCCTAGCCAACAACAAGGATAAACTTCACCATTTGCTGCTATATAAATTTCACGATTTTTATTCGAATAACAGTCTATTTCTCTTTCTTGTACTTTGATCTTTTTTAGAATACTGCCCGGATCACTAATAGAGTGCTGATACTGATTGTATAATGTTTCATAGTCGGTGGGCCCTTGGTAATTGCCTATTACGTGACTAAGTTGTTTATCTCTAGTAAAGACTACAGTTTTATCTCTACCTGCATCAACTAGTTCAAATCTCTTAAATCCCATTGCTTTAGATAATATTTCGGCTTGAGATATCTGATGCTTGTTATGATCAAATTTAATCATTGCCCATACAGCACGGCCTCCTGCTTGTATAAACTTTAATGCATTCTCCAATATTAATTCAAAGTTTGTATATTGTCTGTATAGATGATGAGTATCTGCCAATCCATCAATTCTAAACTGAACTTCTACTCCAAGCTCACCCAATCTACGCCATATATGTGGGCGCCCACTAGCATTGGTACTAATACTAATTTTTAATTGTGGATTTACAGCAACAAAGTATTCAATAATTGACAAACCATCCCGGGCCGTGATGAAATCACCATAGTTGCCGTTAATTAATATTTGATCAAGTTGTTGTAAAAAAGGAACAGTAAAGATTTTTTGAGCTTGCTCTAAGCTCATATCACAAACAGGATAGGTGTCTACGATATCTACACCACGAAAATTTCTTGGACATTCAGGACACGCCGCATTGCACCTAGTTGATATTTCTAAATGAACACGGCGGATCTCAGAATAACTTAGCATTCAGTATTTACAATGATTTAATCCTCCCCGTACAATTTAAGAACTTCTGCCACAGCCGGATGTCTACGAACATCCTTGACGGCAAATTCCACACCAGCAATGTATTGGCTGTCTTCAAAGTCGGCCATGAGCCGCTGAAAGTCTAGCAATCCGTTGTCCTTGGCCTTACGGTCGGCCTGCTGTGTGTCGCCTGTTACAACCATCTTGGAATTTTCTCCTAGTCTAGTGAGCAGCATTTTCATCTGAGAAGGCGTGGCGTTCTGCATTTCGTCAGCAACGATCCACGAGTTTTTAAATGTCCGCCCCCGCATGTATGCTAGTGGAGCAATCTCTATATATTTTTCGTCTAGCAAACGAGCTACTTCCTGTGGTTTGTAATACTCCTCTATTATATCAAAGATAGGGCGTGTCCATGGCTCCATCTTTTGATTCAATGTACCCGGCAAAAATCCATGTTGCTCGTCATCAACGCCCACTGCAGGCCTAGTAATAACAATTCGAGAGCACTCTCCTGCTCTAAATGCTTTTAGTGCGGCCAACACAGCCAGCATAGTTTTACCTGTGCCTGCCGGGCCAGTAGCGAAAACTATTAAGCGTTGGGGATCTTCTAGTAAATCTATGTATGTTTCTTGGTTACGACTTTTTGGCGTTAGTGCAATTGTTTTTCTTTGTTTTTGATATGGTTCAATGTTGCTTACTACAGATAATTGTGTTACTTCGCTTCTACGGCGTTTGCTCAAGACTGCCTCCTTTGTATGTGGTGGTTCTGTTGACATTTGCCAGTTAGTGGGCTTGTCAATAAGTCCACGCAAATATTTAAGGATTAGAATTGTTCATTTAATGACTATAGAAATTTAAATATATTGGACTAAGTATTAGACCGTGTCCACTCACAATAAAGTCTATTGTTTAGATCTTGTTTGATATCCGCTGCTTCAAATCCAAACTGTTCGGCATATTCTTTTAATAGTTTTGGTGACCATGGAAAAAAATCTATTTCTTTACACTCTTTGTTTCCGTGGTCCTGTAACCCAGGATTAACTCTCCAATAGATTCTAGCGGCAGGATTAAGTAAATTAACTATACACTTAATTTGTTTCTTAATTGTTTCTTCTGGGCCAAAGTTTATACTACCTAAACAAAATGCAACGTCGAATCGTTGTTCTGTTTTGAAATCTTCAATTGTGGTTTGATGATCAGCTTGCTCAAATGCAGGATCTATTCCCACTAGGTTAGCAATTAACGTTTTAAATGGATTTATCCCGCATCCAACATCTAATACCCATTCATCCGGGTTAATTTTTTTAGCGAGACTTAATCCAGAATATTGATAAAGATTAAGATGCCCACGCCAGTGCTGGCTGAAATAATTATTGAGTAGTTGTTGATTCATATAATTACTTATTATGCTACCTGACAGAATATTTTTTACTGGCGTTCCCGGCTCGCGTTGGAGCGGCATTGCCCAAACGTTGGAATCCATTCCGGGATTCAATACTAGCGATCGCACACCCGAACGCACATATGAGCATCATGCCTATACAGGGCATGTGGGTGCTTACTTTGGATGGAAGATGGAATTTGATCCTGTGATCAGCTGGGTGGGGCAAGAACATATTGATCAAGCGTGGACCGAGCCAGGTGGATGTCGCTTGGTCAAGAGCCATCAATGGCCCGATAAGTTTGCTGAAATAGAACGTCATTATCCTGATGATTGGATCATGCTGGTATATCGCCCGGACATGGCCAGCTTTGCTTGGTGGCACGAAGCAGGTGGATTTCAGATTAAGTACCCTAGTTATAAATGGTACCAAGACGAAGCAGATATGTTACACGAGATATCAAGGAACAATAAATTAATGCTACAGTATGCCTGTGAAAAACGTGCCACGTGGAATTACTTTACCGCAGACTGGATTAAAGAAAACTTTGATGCTGATGTAGCAGTTCCAGTTATTCATCCAGATATATTAGTAACTGTAATAAAATGAAAGATCACGTTTGGTATATTAAATACAGTAGTGCCTGTACGATTTTAGTAGCAATGGTGTTTCATGTACTAGGTATAACTCCCTGGAATAGTTTCTTACAAATGATTGGAGCCGCAGGCTGGATCTATGTTGGCTATCGCTGGAACGAACGTGCGCTGATGCTCAATTTTATCCCACAGTTTTTTATAATCATCCCTGGATTAATTTATATGTATTTTTTCAAATAAGGATAGCACATGTCAAACAAGCATTTATTAATTGTTACCGGACCGCAAGGATCAGGTAATCATCTTTTTAGTAGAATTCTAAGTCAACACCCAGATGTTGAGGGATGGGAAGATCTTAAAAAAGAATATTGGGTTCCTAGTGATATAGAACCATTTGCTGAATACTGGCGATTTCCTGAACGATTAACTATAGATAAATTTGCAAATAGTCAGTATTTTTTAGCCAATGTATCTTGTCCAGTTTATATGGACGGAACTCGTATTATTCCTAAAATTCGTGAAGTCGCTGATCGTGCGCGAAAGCTGGGTGTGCAAGTAACTATCGCTATAATTGTACGTGATAAGAATATCAACACAGTGCAGCAGCAAAGATTAATGAACGGATTTAGTTCCTTGGCAACGGCACAAGAATACTACTATGATAACATTTTAACTAGTGAGCATGAAGTACATTTTGTAGATCATGAAGCATTTTTCTTGCACGGAAAGCACTATCTTAAATGGTTGTCTAAAATTATGAATTTTCCTATTGCATGGAATAGCGACTCCGTTTATGACTTTATAGAAAAAGACGCTAACCATAAATACATTACACCAATTGAAACACATTGGTTAGATGAGCACATTCGAGCAGGTCGCAGACCCTACAAAGATCGAAATATAGACGATCCAGCCAACAAAATAGCATAAATATAATAATATACAAGGAGTTCCATAATGGACGCAAAACAATTTGTAAACAAAATCGTTGATGAAAATCAAGCCCTTTTCCGCGCCAGCCAACATAATGTAAAGGCTTACTTCGATAGCAAGCCAGCTAAAGAAGAGTTAGTAGAACATTTTATTGGTCGTATGATCAACGAGCGTATGAACATGGTTGAAATTGCCCAACAAGTAGCTAACATGCCTGCAGATGCTGACCCAGTTGAATTACAACTGTTGACTCAACAGGCACACGACGAAGCTGTACACTTTCGATTAGTTAAAGAAGTTATTGAACACATCCAAGGCTCGCCAGTGGATGTACAAGCTGCTATTGCTGCCGAAGCTGCAAAACCCACAGCAAAAGGTGCCAGCCTACTACAAAAATATGATGCACAAGATGATGCTGCTGCGCTAGCTGCTTATCAATTGGTTGCCGAAGGTCGTGCAGAAGCTGTGTGGAATCAAATGGCTGAATGCATTGAAGATGAGTTTATTAGTAATGCTTACGCTAAAATTGCCAAGGATGAAGGTTTCCACAGCAAAATTGGTGCTAGAGCTTTAGAAAAGCTAGTTACCACTGAAGCAGAACAAGTACGAATCGAAGCACTGGTTGCTCAGATGCGTAAAGACTTGTATGATATCAGTTGCCGGAATACCACTGCTGCTGCGGATGGTAAGCGACTAGTAGCCGACGCTTACGGCTGGTAATGAATATAGGACTCAGTCAACGAGTCCTGTTACACAAAAATAGAGCGTATGACGCCTTAGAGCATGGATGGTATTCATACTTAAAAGCGCATACGCTCTTTCCTATTGCAAACAGGCCTGGTCAAGATTTTAACAGTTTAGCTAACGAGCTAGATTGTTTTGTTATCACCGGCGGGGATGACAGCACAGTCAGACGGTTAACCGAAGTAAGATTGGCCACACACATGATTGCCAGACAAAAGCCCGTGATTGGTATTTGTCATGGAGCATTTTTGATTACAGAAATGCTTGGTGGAGAAATAGCAGAAATTGGCAATCACGTAGATTGCGAACATCAGGTCAACTACTTTGGTGAACTGATTACTGTAAACAGCTATCACTCATTGGCAATTAAAACCCCACAGAAATCAGCTACTATTTTAGCCTACGACGAGCACGGCAACTGCGAAGCCTGGATTGACGGGAATACTGCTGGTATAGTGTGGCATCCTGAGCGAATGAATGTGCCCTGGATTCCGGAAGAGATCGAGCAATTATTAGGTAAATAATACAACAGGATCAATCATGGCTACAAATATTAAAGATATTATTGAAAATTTAAAGACACTATCAATGACTGATAGTGCCATTAACAGCTTAATGGATTATGAGCGTGTAATTGACGAACTAGACGTATACACTTTTGATAATTGGAAAAAAGGCGAATTAGTTGAAGGGCCAAAATATGAAAAATATTTTGTAACCTGTACATTTATGTGGCCTTACAAAATGATGCCCGATCCCAGAGGCGGCGAGCGTCTATTAGATTACGGCTGCGAAATAAAATTTAAAAAAGATCATTTACAATATCCAATTAAGTTAAAGGATCCTGATGATTTTAAACCAGGAACAAAAGTACCAAAACAAGCTCGTGTTCCAGTTTGGTTAGTGGAAATTGTTATGCCCAAGCAGCTCATGCAGGAAATTAATCAAGGCAGCGTTGAACTAGAATCTGGTACTGTTGATGCTGAAGATATTGAGCAAAGTTACGAAACAGGATTAGATGACAACATGTACAAAACAGATAGCCAAGCACCAACGTCTGCTAGCCAAGGTGAGGATACTACCCCACAAGGAGCCCAAAATGGACCATTCTAATATCAACGAAGGCTTGGAGAAAAACGATCTAAAAAGATTAGTACACCCTGAATTGCACATTGACGAATACAAAAGTAAAATGGGCAAAGATGAAGATATTATTGTGCTCAGTTTTAAAGTCACTGGGCGCGAGCCGGCTGAAGATCTTGTTAACTTCATTGAAAAAGGTTACGAATGGGTAATTGATGCCGATATCAGTTCTGGCGAAATGGGCGACGGGGATTATATTGTGTTTGTAGAAGCTGATAGAACACGCGATATTCCTGAGAACATAATAAGTATGGTGGAAGATGTAATGAATTTGACCGAGCAGTCAATTGACGATTGGAGACTGCAACTAAGATCAAATCCAACACAACTTGAGCTAACAGTAGATAATATTAAAAACAACGTTCCACTTACTACAAAAGATTACCTACGTCAGTACGGTTCAAAAGAACTAGACGAAATGCGTACTGCTGCTGGTATTTCAGTTAACACAAAAGCACCCAAAAACGACTATACCCAAAGCCTCAGAAGTTTAGCAGGCATCCTCTAAAAACATCCAAAATCCATAAATACTGTATCGAGGATACAGTATGTGGATACTACAATTTTTACCAGATAGCTTCATTTTATATGTAGTTTATTCAGCAATAGCACTAGGTGCTGTTGGGCTACTGGCTAGCTACATCATCAAAGTTATTCCTTTCTTAAACATCTATAGAATCCCTATACAGATTTTATCTATTCTGTTGCTAACAGCTGGTGTGTACTGGTACGGCGGGTACAGCACTGAAATGTGGTGGCGCGGCGAAACTGCACGACTACAAGAAGAGATTAGAAAATCCGAAGAACGGGCTCCTGTAATTACCAAAGAAGTAGTTACAAAGTATAAAGATAAAATTCTTATTGTAAAACGTGGTGTGGAAGTTGTTAAAAAAGAAATTGAAATTAAACGTGAAATTATTAACGAAGGCTGTAAGTTAAATCCTACAGCAGTCGAAATGTATAACAAAGGTGTAACAGGATCTGTGGAGGAAACAAAATGAGATACTTCTTGTTATTAACAGTTTTCCTTGCAGCATGTACAACCACTGTTCCTGTTAAGCGTAAGTTTCCTGATGCAGACCCTTATATGTTCGAGGCTGCACCTACACTAGAAAAACTTCCATCAAACACACAAGACCTAGACAAGTTAATTGCTAACTCCGCAGACAACTACGGAAAGTACAGAGAACTTGTACAACGTTACGAGATGTGGAAAGAGTGGTACATTAAACAAAAAGAAAACTTTGACAGCGTAAAATGAAAAAAATAATAACAATAGCCATATTGGCAATCACATTATCAGGCTGTGCTACAGTAGACACAGTTAAAAAATACTGGCCAAGAGATCATGATCCTGTAATGTTCAATCAATTAGTAACAGCGAGTATTGCAATTGAAACAATTAATTGCGATCATCCAGATTGGAGTCCGGTAGTAGAAGTAACAAATCATTTATCCCGCTCAGCAGAATGGCGCGGTGATCCTCAAGCAGACAATCTTAAGGGATTGTTAAATCATGCGGAACGTATGAGTCACGGTGGTAGCCGAACGTTCTGTGAACTAGGTAAGAAGACCGCTATACAAAGAATAGAAGCAGCAAAGTCTGCATGGAAAGGAAGATAAATGCATCCATTGGAAACAGAAATACAAGCAATTAACGAACAATGTCAGATGGGTAATATAAGCGCCGAAGAGCGAAATTACCTATTGACAGAAATTAGAGATATTCGTGTAGCACAAGAATGTGCAGGTAATGAACAACTGTTCAGGCAATTAGTACAAGCATGTAATATCGCTATGGCTGTAGTTTAATAAAAGGAGATGAAATGCAATTAACGGTAAGTCAAATAAAAGAAATGGTTCCGGGTATTCCTTATGCGGACCATTGGGTTGGGGCTTTAAATCAACTATTACCTGATTATGAAATTAACACACCCAAGCGTGTAGCAGCATTCATTGCTCAGTGTGCTCATGAGTCGGGCGGATTTAAGTTTTTATCTGAGAACTTGAATTATAAAGCAGAAAGCCTAATGAAAGTATTCCCAAAATACTTTACCGACATGGGCACTGCAAAAGCTTATGAAAAGCAACCTGCAAAGATTGCAAATAAGATTTACGGAGGTCGTATGGGCAACGGCGACGAGGCCTCGGGCGATGGTTTTAAGTACCGCGGTCGTGGACTAATTCAATTGACTGGTAAAACAAACTACGAATGGTTTGCAGCTAGTATTGAAGTTAGTCCTGAAGTGGCAAGTGCATACCTAGAAACATTTGAAGGTGCTGCACAAAGTGCTTGCTGGTTTTGGGAAAGCAACAACCTAAACAAAGAAGCCGATGCTGGTGATATCAAGTTAATGACTAAAAAAATCAATGGTGGTTACATTGGGTTAGATGATCGCATCAAGCATTACAATCACATGTTGCATGTGCTAGGAGCATAATATGAAATATCTACTAGTTCTATTATTACCCATGACTCTCATGGCGTGTACTGAAGGGTATCGTTACCCTTGCCAAGATCCAGACAACTGGGATAAAAAAGAATGCAAGAAGCCGTACTGTAGTGCAAACGGAACTTGCCCCGAAGACTTGCAACATTACGAAAAAGATAAAGCAGGTAACCCTATTCAACAAGTGGTACCCATGCAACCATCACAAAAAAATACATCTAAAGGAGATTGTAAATGATATTCGCAAAAGAAAAATATACTACTGACGAATTAAACGCACGACTGAAGTTTTTTATTGGTATTATTCTTGGTTTAACCCTGTTTGGTATTGTGTTTGTTGTTTTATTCAGTTTGATTTTTGTAACACAACCAATGAACGGAATGAGTCCAGTTGATAACAAGTTCTTTGAACTTATTATTCCTGTTGCCACATTCTTGACTGGTACATTGTCAGGCATTATGCTGGCCGGCGATGACAAGGATTTGCGTGGTAAAGCGATTGATGCTGCAACTAAACCGTATACACCACCACCAGAACCATCATCAGTTGCAAAAGCATCAGCACCTAGCTTTAGCCCAGCACCAGTTGTAGCAGCAGCGGCAGCACCCGCAGCAACCGATTCAGTACAAATGGTAAATGGTAAGCCAGCTCCAGTGCAGCCAGCATTTCCAGAAATTTAAGGAAAAGGTACAATGAGCTTTATAACTGATATGTTAAAAGCAGAAGGCGATAGTAATCCTAGTAGTAAAAGGACTATTGCCCTTTTGGCTTTTTTATTACTTGGTACTAGTTTTATCACTGAATTGTTCTATGGTATGAAAGTAAGTCAACCTACCATTGACACAATGATGTATATTGTAATTGGTGGATTAGGATTTACATCTGCAGAAAAATTTATTAAAAAGGAAGAAAAGAAATGAAATATCTATTAGCACTTATGATTGGTTTATTTGCAACCACAGCAGTATATGCCGAAGCAGAAACTAAAAAGGCATGTGTAAAACAAATGGATCCAAAGACCAAGAAGGAAAAAGAAGTTTGCAAAACTATCAAGGTTCATAAGAAACTTGAAGGTACTGCAATTCCCGACGGCAAGAAGAAGTAATTCTCTGTAACTCAATTGTACGGTCAATGCCAAAAGTGTTGACCGTATTTCATTTATACTATATAATATTACTATGACACATTATGATACCTTGGGAGTTCCTGAGTCCGCCAGTCTGGATGAAATTAAAAAGGCCTATCGTAAGTTGGCCAATCAACATCATCCTGACAAAGGCGGTGATACAAATCAATTCCAACAAATACAAGCGGCATATGACGCTGTCGGAGACGAACAAAAACGTGCCCAGTATGATGCCGAACGCCGTGGCGGTGGCGGATTCAGATTTACAGTAAATGGACAGGATGTTGGCGGTGGTGGTATGCCGCATGAAATGGAAGATATGTTGCGTAATTTTGGATTTGCATTTGGGCCGGGCTTTGCTGGGCACGGAGATCCATTTGCACAATTTAGGCAACCGCGACGTAACAAAGATCTGCAAGTGGATGTAATTGTTAGTCTTGCTAGTACACTAGATGCTCAAACAAAAACAATCAGCGTTCAAAATACCAATGGTGATCGTACTACAGTTGAAGTACAAATACCACGTGGTGTGAAACCCAATAGTACAATTAAATATCCCGGGCTCGGAGATAACTTCTTTACCTCGTTACAGCGTGGAGATCTTTATGTTAGAATTCACGTAGAAGGTGATACTAGATTTACAGTAGATAATTTAGATTTATATAAGACCATTGAAGTTTCATGTGTTGATGCTATGCTTGGTTGTGTATTAACTGTAGAAGGTTTGGATAATAAAAAATTTGATATTACTCTCCCAGCTGGCTCGCAACACGGATCTAAATTTAGACTGCCACAACAAGGATTGTATGCAATGAACCAAACCCATAGAGGATCATTGATTGTAGTATTGCATATTAACATTCCTACTAATTTATCTGAGTCACAAATCGCTGTATTACGCAACATCTTCAACTAATAATATAAATATTTTTATGTTACAAACCAATCCCGAAATTGATCATGTTGTGTCCGAAGCTACGCTTTTAGCAAAATCTTTCAGTCACGAGTATGTAACACTGGAGCATGTCTTTTTAAGTATGGTTAGATATGATCCATTTAAAGATTTCATTGTCAGTTACGGTGCCGATGTTGAGGGTCTAGATGCAGACCTTGATGCTTATCTTGGTGCACAAGACTTGTTGGTAGTAAACGATTCTGATCCTAAAAAAACACATGCCTTAGAGCGTGTTTTTAATCGTGCATTCACCCAGGTACTTTTTAGTTCCAGAACCCATGTACAAATGATGGATTTATTTCTAAGTATCCATGCAGAAACTAGTAGCTATGCACATTACTTTATGGTCAAGTACAATCTTGATCGTGCAAAGCTTGTTGAAATGTACAATAAAAGTTATAAATCTGAAGCAGGTAAAGCTGTAGCAAGTGCAAGTCAAGCAGATAAGATTCTTGAACACTACTGTGACAACTTAAACAAAAAAGCCGAAGAGGGTAATATAGATCCGGTTATCGGAAGAGAAAACGAAACTAACGAAATTGTTGAAACTTTAGCACGTCGTAACAAATCAAATGTACTAATGATTGGCGATCCAGGTGTTGGTAAAACAGCAATTGCCGAAGGATTAGCTCTAGCTATTGTTCTCAAAACAGTGCCAGAATATCTACTAGACTATACAGTATACAATCTTGATATCAGCAGCTTGTTGGCAGGTAGTAAGTACCGCGGCGACTTTGAAGAAAAGATACACGAAATACTTGCAGCACTTAATGTTAAAGGCAAGTCAATACTGTTCATTGACGAAGCACATCAAATGCGCGGTGCAGGTGCAGGAAGTCAAAATAGTGTAGACTTTAGTAATATAATTAAACCTGCACTAAGCAAAGGTAAAATTAAAGTTATTGCTAGTACTACATGGGAAGAATATACGCAGAGTTTTGAAAAGGATCGTGCATTAATGCGACGCTTTCAACGTATTACTATCGACGAACCAAGTCCAGTAATAGCCAAAGAAATTTTATACGGATTACGTCTAAATTTTGAAAAGTTTCATGACGGTACTATTACCGACGATGCTATTGATGCAGCAGTTGAGCTCAGTGTGCGTTATCAAACAGATAAAAAACTCCCAGATAAGGCAATTGATCTTATTGATGCTTCTTGTGCCAAGTTAAAAATTAAAGGTACAGCATGGATTGTGGATCGTGCTGTTATCATTAACACTATCAGTAGACTTACTAGAATTCCTGTAGAACAGATTGGTAATACTGAAGGCGCAAAAGGAATTGAAGGTCTAGAAGCAAATGTCAAAGATCGACTGTACGGACAAGATGCTGCTGTAGATACTGTGCTAGAAAAAATCTATGTTAGCCGTGCAGGATTGAAATCATTGAGTAAGCCAATTGGTAACTTCTTGTTCTTGGGTCCAACTGGTACTGGTAAAACAGAACTAGCAAAGTTACTGGCAGAAAATCTTGGCATGAAACTGTTACGTTACGATATGAGTGAATATCAAGAACGTCATACTGTTGCTAAACTAATTGGTGCTCCTCCAGGCTATGTGGGCTACGAAGATGGCAACTTGGGTGGTGGGTTACTGATCAGTGATATTGAAAAGAATCCAAACTGTATTATACTAATGGACGAAATTGAAAAAGCTCATCCTGATGTAAGCAACATCTTACTGCAAATGATGGATGAAGGAACTATTACCAGCAGTAACGGTAAGAAAGCCGACTGTCGCAATGCTATTGTTATTCTAACCAGTAATCTTGGTGCTGCGGATAACGAACGTAACACAATTGGTTTTACCAAAGAACTGCAGAAATCCGGCGAAGATGACAAAGCAGTTAAAGACTTCTTTAAACCTGAATTTCGTAATCGTTTAGATGGCATTGTCAAGTTTGCCAAACTTGATGATCTAAGTATGCGTAAGATTGTTGGCAAGTTTATTGGTGAACTAAACGATTTACTACTAGAAAAACAATTACGTGTTAGACTAACTGAAGCTGCAGTAGACGAATTGGTTACTAAAGGGTTTGATCCCAAGATGGGTGCTCGTCCATTGCAACGAAAGATCAATGACTTAATTAAAGTACCTCTAAGTAAAAAGATCTTGTTTGACAAAATTCCTAGTAACAGTATAATAGTAGTAGGTTTTGTCGATGATAAGTTTGATTTTCAAATTATAGCTTCGGCTGATACCACATATAGAATAGACGAAAATGGATATATCCTTTTGGAAGAGCCTATCATCTGACGTTCAGATTGAGTATACTTCTAAGCAGTTTTACAAACAATACCTATATCGATTAGAGATAAATGCACCCGGATGCAAAAGTATTCGTAGTGAAGATATAGGTGAAAATATTGAACGTAGAAAGTCTTTTGCTCGAGATTACAACTATGGTGGTTCGTGGTGGGATAAAAGATTAAGGGAGATTCTATCATCTGCGGATATAGGATTTTTATACGCCCTTAAAGATTTATTCTACGAATACCCGGATGTTAAAATTCGCACAGAAGAACCAAAAGTATCCATTTATGCTGATTGCGAGATCATGCTGCAAAGTGTAGCTAAATCTATCAGTCCCGATTATAGACATCATATCATTTCAGCTACAGGCCCAGAGAGCAGTTTCAAAGAAAACATCTTAAAGGGTAATGCTGTTTTGGTAAAACGGCAACCGGCATTTAAATATCGTGTTTATTTCAAAGAAAAACGGTTTGACATAACGTCAAGAGTCCAAATACACAACTATCTTGTAAGCCTTGGTGATTTAGTAAAGATGACTTCAAATACTCAAGAACAATTAACTAGATCCGGAGATTGGATGTGGGGTTGTTATTTCTACACCAACGATCCCGGAGTAGCTAATTTGGTGCGTATTATTAATCCAGATATCATCAGAGAAGTTTGTGAGCTGGTATATATACAGGAATAAATACCTGTATATCAAGGAGCCCATGATGGCAAAAATACACGAAGAAGTAATTGTAATTACAGTCAGTAAACTAGTAAAAGACTCTGATGCAGTAGATGCACCTGATCTTGCAAATACAGAGATCATTGCAGCTTTAGGATCAGTAGCAGAAGAATTATTCGGCAACGGCGTTGTTGTCGAAGTAAACAAAGCCTAATCAAATTTAACCAAGAGAGAAATCAATGACCAAAAAAGTAATTGGAGATAATGCCTCTACGCAGGCAAGCGCAGTGGCCGCGATTAAAGCAGCAGCAGCACAACGTGCAGGTGCTACCCCTTCACCAACTGATGCAGTTGCAATGATTAAAGCAGCAGCAGCAAAGCAACAACAAGCACCACAACAACAAGGTCAACAATTTGACTTTAGTAAATGTCATTTACATATTGGTATGCCTTGTTACGGTGGTAACGTAAGCGAACCAACAATGACATCATTGTTACGCTTTATTCTTATGGCGCAACAAGTTGGACTTAACTGGTCATTGGATACCATGGTCAATGAGAGTTTGGTTACTCGTGCCCGTAATAATCTAATGGCTAAAATGATGACCAACAAGTCTGCTACACACTTTATGTTTATTGATGCTGATATTCGTTTCCAACCTGAATCCATTCTACAAATGATGGCCTGTGATAAAGACGTTATTGGTGGATTGTATCCCAAGAAAGCATTACCAGTTAATTATGTTATTAACTTACGTCGCGAAACTAAAGTACAAGGCGATATCTTTACTGTAGACACAATGGGCACTGGATTCTTGTTATTCAAGCGCCACGTATATGAACAACTGTGTGTAGCACATCCAGAATGCAAGTATGTGGACGATGTTGGTTTAGGTAAACAGTATGAACCTACAATGTTTAGCATCTTTGATGTTGGCATTGACGAAAAAGGACACTACTTGTCTGAGGATTGGTTGTTCTGTCGTAGATGGTGTGCGCTAGGTGGCGAAATCTGGGCACATGGTAAAGTACTGCTGAATCACATCGGACACTATGAGTTTGTTGGTGATCTAAGCAAGATGCCATCATTTACTCATCCTCCAGGCGAAACAGCAGATGTAGGTGCTGGTCCTGCTGCATTGCAGGATGCTATTAAAATGGCACAGAAGACACCTGCCTGATGAGTACAGAGACCCTCCATTTTAAAATTGGGTTGAGTACTAACTCAACTGCCAAAATGCCAGAATTTACCCTAGGTGTAAACGGTACAACATATTTTAAAGGAACATTAAGTTCCGGGGGGTCCACTGAATATTTTGAGTTTGATGCTGAGATACAAGAAGGGGATGGGGTATTCGAACTCTGTCTCCTTAATAAGCAGGAAACTGATACTGTAAAAGGTGACAACGGAGAGATCTTAGAAGATATGCTACTTAACGTAGACAGCGTTGAAATAGATGATATTGGTCTGGGATTTTTGCTATGGACTCATAGCAAATATTTTCCAACGTACCCCGAAAGTTATATTGAATATTGTAAAACCGCTGGTAACGATTTACCAGAATCCGTGTTAAACTGTGTGACCATGGGGTGGAACGGGACTTGGAAAATCCCTTTTACTAGCCCTTTCTTTGTTTGGCTATTAGAAAATCTTTAAACTAAATATAGCAATAGAATGGTAAAATCATGTTTATTGCTAGTTTATTTGAAAATTATATTACTGAAGCTGGAGCAAACTTAGTAGTCCTATATCCTGGAAGATTTCAACCCTTTCATTTAGGACACAGAGAAGTATTTCAATCCCTTCAAGGTAAATTTGGACGCGATAGCGTGTATATTGCCACTAGCAATAAAACAGAATTACCAAAAAGCCCCTTTAATTTCACAGATAAAAGCATACTAATGCATGCCGCTGGTATTCCTGGCGATCGCATACTTGAAGTTGCAAGTCCTTATAAACTCCCTGCTCAGTTTGATGCTGCAAATACTATCTTTATAGCCGCAATAGGTGCACCTGATGTGCAGCGCCTGTCGCCGGACAGTATTAAAAAGGATGGCACAGAAGGATACTTTAAAACTTTTAAAAGTATAAAAGAATGTGCTACAGCTGACAAACATGGCTATGTTATTGTAGCCGAAGAACGTCACAAAGTCATTAACATTGCCGGACAGCAGATAGATGTTAGTCACGGCACACAAACCCGCGAAGCATGGAATTTAGTAAGAGACAATCCCAAACAACGTAGCGAATTCTTGTTACAAATGTACGGTAGAGATGATGCAGAACTAGGGCGTGTACTGGACAAAATTGCTCGCCCGGTCACTGAAGAAGCAGCCGGAGTTGGCGTAGTTAAAAACGGTAATGATCCACGTTATAGCATGGCCACCATGGGCAACGATAATGATGTAACTGCTGCTACACTTCCCAAGATGATGAAGGGCTACCGTTTAACAGAACGCTATAATAAATTACAAGAAGAAATAGCATCTTTAAAAGAAAAGTGGTCAACCAAGTATAAAAAAAGCATCAACTGCAATAACCCAAAAGGGTTCAGCCAGCGAGCACATTGCCAAGGTAGAAAAAAATAATGTTACAGCACATCAAAGCTGATGTACATTGTTTATGGGACGATCATTTACCAATCTATCGCATATTTGTAGACGACGATTTGATAACAGAAAGAACATTTATCTGGCACTGTTATCGAGTTGTAATACGTGAGAATTTAGTTTGTGATTTAGAACCCGGAATACACACACTCAGAGTTGAAGCTGTTAATATTAGCGAAAACGGTGGCTTTAGATTTGAAAATTTTATACTCGAAGGCCGGACTGATGCGGAACATCCTAATCATCATGATCCACAATACAAACAGATCACCTTTATTGTAAACTAATAAATACTAATTATTATAGGTAATTGACATGAAACCAACAGAATTTATTGTAGAAACTAGCCAAATTGCACAAGAAGCAGATAACATGCATGCTGACCATGAAGTACAAATGGCCAGATCTGATTGCTATAGTGCAGCCAAATACGCCATTGAGCTACATCGTATGCTTAAAGAGATCAGCGAACAACAAGGACTGGATGGCTGGGTAAGCGAAAAGATTACACTAGCAAATGATTACTTACGCTCAGTGCATGAGTATCTAGGGCACGAAATGGCACATGGTCAAGAGCAGGCCATGATGAGCTTCACTGCAGAAGCTGCAGAGTATGCCGTTGATCAATTGCTAGTAGAAGATGATTACGATGATGCTGTGGCTGATTTCTTATCCAAGAACAAACCTACAGTAGGTAAAACACACAAGCCAAGAAAATCAGAACGTTTAGGCGGTAGTAGACATATTGGCGGTGGTGGAGAAAAAATGAAAGCAAGTCGCACAGGAATAAGTTCTAAGCCAACAGGTAAAGCTGTTGCAGGTCAAGCTAGTCTAGGCGAGGATGGCCAGAAAGGCATGAGTCGTGCTGCTAAAGGCTATGAGAAGTACGGCAAAGAGGGCATGCAAGCATTAGCCAAGGCCGGACGTGAAGGAAAAGATTTAACTAAGATTAGAGACAAGTACAACAAATACGATAAAGGTGTATCAGAAGTGGCAATGAGTCCTGCTCCAACTCCACAAAAAAGTGGCATTCCATCAGATGCAACAACCACAGTACCAGGAATGAAGGCTACCCCGGCTGATTTAAAGAAAGCTAACTCAAGTGCAGTTATTGGCGAAATGGCCACAGGTGGTGGATCCAGTTCGGGCGGTATTGCTACAAGCATGGGCGGCCCAGGACATAAATCAACATCGGGCGTTCCCAAGAAGGTTGGTAATGTACACAAGTCAAAAAAAATTGCAGTGGGCAAAGGCGTTTACTAATGAGCGACATGCGTGACCTACTAGAGAAGATGTCATTTGCCGGACAGGCAGCGGGGCAAAAGCCCGGTGACCAAGTTCGTGGCAGTGAACCAATGCCTAAAAAGGGCGGAGGTAAAAAACATCCTTACGCTGGTCGTCTAGTAGGTGGCACTGATGAAAGCATTGACTATTGTGATGCATGCGATCGTGTTAAGAGTAAATGTATCTGTGATGAAAAATCATCATTGAAAGAAGAATTTGATCAGTATCTTGCTGAGTACGGTGCACCAGGGTCTGCTATTGGCAACGATACTGGCACTAATCCTCAAGAACAGGCAGCATTACGTCAACAACAAACTGCACAAAAACAAGAAATAAACAATCAACTTGCGGGACTAGTGGCGCAAGTAACTGGTGCACGAGCACAAATTGCACAGATTAACAAACAATTTCCTCAGGGTGCTAATCCAGTGGAAAAATCAATGGCACTAAGAGATATGCAAGGTCAAAGAATAGGTTTGCAAAATCAAATTGAAGATCTAATGACCCAAATTGCAGCATTGCGCTCACAAGCATTATAAGAGAGATAGAAATGTTTTTAGAAGATTTTTACAATAAAAAGAATACACCCGAAGGCTTTGGTGCTGCAGTCAGTAATGTTGCCGCAAAGGTAGGTGACACATTGGCAAATGCATTGCCAAAAGAGATGCAACCATTTAATAACGATACTGCTGCAAAAAATTATGCAAGTCTTAGGCCAGTAAAAAATCCTGTTAAAGAGAACTCAGGAGTTACCAAGCACAATGATTACGATCGCTGGAGTGACGAAGTTGCCGCTGCAGGTGGTGAGATACACCCGCAGCGGGATGGAAATCGTTTGGTGGCACAAAGCTGGGACGGTGACGTCATTGGTGAATTTAATCTTAGAACCAATCAAGGTTATATTAACAGACAGCAAGGTGTGGCGGAAGGCAAAGGTGATTTTGCACAAGCCATTGAAAATCTACACGGTTGGCATGAAGTAGAATCAAACAATCCTGACATAAGAATTTGGGAGTTTGATGATCGTGAAGGCGGTCACTACGCTCAAGGAACAGTGTATTACATTGAGAAAACTGGTCGCATACAAATAGAGTTTGAAGACCATGACGGGTATCACGGTGGTGATGTAACTGATGCTTTTGATTCCATTGGTGATGCTATGAATGTGTTAAAGAATATCACAGTGCAGATTAGACCAAACACCGGCAAAGCACGAGATTTTGATAAACTTGGTGGAAGAACTGTTGCAGGCCCAGATGATCTATATAAAACTGATCGTGTAGGCCGGAAAGGTACCTTGAACAAGAGTCGCATGGATGCTATGAAAACATCTAGTCCGTATCGCAAGACAGGCCCCGAAGGTCAATTACCAGAGTCTGCTTTAGCAGAAGCCACAGGTGATCCAAAATTTGACAAGATGCTTAAAGGTATTACAGGTAAAAGGAAAGTAGCCAAACAACAAAAAACAGATACCAAACAACAGGCACGTGATGCTTTTGGTGGTATGTTTGGTGGCGGTAATCCTGCTGATAAACTTGGCATCAGAAAGAAAAACGTAGACGAAGGTAGTGAACTGCCTCCTAATGTAGTAGACATGATCAAGAAAATTGCTCAAAGTACTGCAGCTCCCGAACACAAAAAGGCCATGATCAACGCCTTGATAGCAAAATATCGTGACTCGGCCATGGCAGAAACTTACGGTGCTGAGTTACATACCAAGCACAAGAAGAATAGATTCAAACAACTTCAAAAAATAAAGAAAACACAGAAAAAAGCATTTGGTCTAGACGAAGCTGGCTGCACAATGACCAAGGAGGGTCGCGAATGCCCAATGCATGGTTTACAGGAATGCCCTGGTTACGGAATGATGGAAACTTCTGCACAAAATAAATTGCACCAGCGTCATCAAGAAATTAGAAAGAAAAGTGGACTGCCACATCCTGATCATTACTTAAAGATGATGAAACAAAAGCAAGCAGAAATTGATGCATTACGATCAGAGATTGCTGCAGACAAGGCGAAAGGGCTAGGCGAAGCACGTAAGCCCGACTATAACTTTGATATAGAAGATATCAAGAAACTTGAAAAAATAAGAGACTTGTCTACGTTAAAAACGTTAGCGTTTGATTTGATCAGTAAACCTAGTGCCAAGCCAATGAAGCCAGAAAAAGTTGAATGGTTCAGATCAGCTCTAGAGCGTATGGATAGTCCACTTAAAGTTATCAAGTTGATGTACGACTTGATGTTGAGTGGTGAAGGACATCAAGTGATTGGATCACGTAACAGCATGAAGGCCAACAGCTATCGCGGACGTTTTAGCGAACAAGAAGATATTAACGAACACATTGAACGTTACGTTGAGGAACTTGGCCGTGCCGGATATGAAGTAGTTACTGAGTCGGCTATTGCTTGTCCTGAATGTGGCGGACCTGCATACAGCAATCCAATGTTGGCAGAGAAACAAGATGCTTGTTATCATAAAGTGAAAAGTCGTTACAAAGTATGGCCCAGTGCATACGCATCAGGTGCACTAGTTCGTTGCCGAAAAGTAGGCGCCAATAATTGGGGCAACAAGAGTAAAAAATGAAATACCGAGAACTGCTAGAAGCCTGCTGGAAAGGATATCATAAAGAGGGCATGAAAACCATGTTCGGAAAAAGGTATCCCAATTGCGTTAAAAATAAAAAATCCAACGAAGACATTGATACATCTCAGTTTGCAGAATCGGAACTAGAAGAAGATTTGCACAAATGGTTTAAAGAAAAGTGGGTGCGATTTGGCCCAGATGGAAAAATTCGTGGCGAGTGTGGCGGTCGAGATGACAGCGAAGGCAAACCAAAATGCTTGCCTGCTAGTAAAGCACATGCCTTGGGTAAAAAAGGACGTTCCAGTGCCGGTGCTAGAAAACGCAGACAAGATCCAAATCCGGAACGCCATGGCAAGGCAATTAACGTAGCAACCAAAAAGAAATGAGAAATTTAATTAGACTAGTTGAAGCTGCTGAAAAAGATTGCCCCATTGCCACTCACGACATTGATGTCAATTTGAAACACAGGCAGCGAGCCATAGATGAGTACTACTACGGTCCTGCCAATCCTGACAAGCCCGGCAGCTATTGGAAAGACGCTGCTCGACGTTGGAACATAGATGAAAAAACTGCCCGAACTATGCAGTGTGGCAACTGTGCAGCATTTGATGTTTCGGACAAGATGTGGGCCTGTATGGAAGCCGGCATCAAAGGTGATGATCAAGCCGTAGATGCCATGGCTACTGTACAAAAAGCCGATTTGGGCTACTGTAATTTTTTACATTTTAAATGTGCTGGTACTAGAAGCTGTACTGCTTGGGTGACAGGCGGATCAATTGATAACAAGGATCGCACCGAATGAAAACTCATGAATTCGCATCAATAAGCAAAAAGAACCGTGGAATAAAAGAATCAAGAAGTAAATCAATTGAAGACTTCAAGCCTGCCAATCAAGCCTTGGACGATTTGAAAAGCCGATATTTGCCTGATTGGGAAATGATAGATCATCAAACACTACAGGCCAAATACGTGGCCCAAGATCATAGACATGCACTAAAGTTTGTGGCATTTATAAATCAACTTTGTGAACAGATGGATCATTTTGCCGAAGTAACTCAAGATGTAGCCGAGGTTGCTGTTAAAACAGCCACGTTTGATGTAAAAGGATTGACCATACTTGATTTTCAATTGGCAATGCGTGTAGATGCTTATGCTCGAATGCATAATATTGAGCAGGTACGCATGCAAGGTAATTTTGGGATGCATCCATAACTCATGATAAAAGTTTGCGATTACAACATCTTGTTGGATCCTGTCTGTACCAAACCTAATCATAACATATTTGATTCAGAAGATTTTCGATACTACGACAAAGACGGATTTGAATTAAACCGTGCCGAAATTGGATTTTACCAAGCCATGAATTACAAATTAGATCGATCACTTAATCATCTCTGCTTTCAACAAGACTGGCTGAAAATAAACAGTGCTGGATTGTATCTTGATCATTGTTTGATTTTACATAGATGCAGATACGATAAAGAAGCCCAAGATCAATTGTTTACGTTACGAAAAACTATACCAGCAGCCAGCTTGGTGATGAATACCATTGCCAAATGGGGATTTGATTTTGCTCTTGATGCTGTAGATGATGACTACAATCTTTATGAAGTGTTGCACGTCGAATGCGATTACACATCATATGACAAATTTTGCCATCAGCTTGATCATGTTCAAAACAAACTAATGCAAATTGACTGGCAAGATGCTGCTCAACAAATACTCAGCAATAAAGAAAAATGGAATGGTTTAAAAGGATTCGAGCAGAATCACTGGAAGGCTAATTTTTTGCTAGGTTGGAACAAGTCAGAGTACACCGAAAAAACAATTTAACCAAGGAGAATCAAATGGCAAAAGCATCAACTAGCGGTAAAAATGTAATTCAAAAAATTGTAAAATTAACTAGTCAGGGCGGTCGTAATCCCAAGACCAGTGCAATGAACAAGTCAAAAAGACAGAGTCATAAACAGAGTAGAGGACAAGGTAGATAAATACCTATTATAGGGTTCGTTATGGAAGAATTAATCAAAACTAGTAAAGTGGCTTTTGCCAGCGAATATGCTTTTATGATCAAAGCACAGTTTTTTCACTGGAACATAGAAGGTCCAAACTTTCCACAATATCATGAATTATTAAATACAATTTACAACGAAGTGCAGGAACAACTAGATCCCTTTGCCGAAAACATCCGCAAGCTTGGTGCATGGACTCCAGCTAGTTTTACAAGATTCAGTATGTTGAGTCAAATTGAAGATGAAACACAGATCATGCCTGCTGAAGCAATGTTGGCAGAATTGTATCAAGACTGTGAAAAAATGATCCAAATGTTTCAAGTGGTTTACATGCTAGCTGAGCAAAATAGAGAATTTGGACTAGCCAACTTCTACGCAGACCGTCAAGATGCTCACGCAAAACATTGTTGGATGCTTCGCTCAACACTTAAATAACAATGCGGCTTAGGCCGCATTTTTTTAATAATTATATTCAAGGTATTATGCTAATTGTTTATATTCACGGCGCCAGCGCAACTGGAGAAAGTTTTAACTATATTCGTGATCATATTAAAGGTCACGAAGAATTAGTCATTGACTACGACAGTCGCAATGGCTTTGAAAAGAATCTAGCCGATATGCGTTATCAATTAAGTGAGTTTCATAGTATGTTTTTTATATGTCACAGTCTAGGTGGTATATATGCATTACATCTAGCCGACGAAATGCCTGAACGTGTTCTAGGTGCAATTACGTTAAGTACTCCATATGGCGGGGCTGAGATAGCTGATGTTGCAAAATACTTTTTGCCATACAGTAGATTATTAAAAGATATTGGGCCCAACTCATGGGCAATGCGGCAAGCAAGGAAGATAGAAATACATCATCCTTGGACCAATGTAGTTACCGTTACAGGTAATGCGCCTTGGGTAGTACAACCAAATGACGGGGTAGTTACCATTGCCAGTCAGCGTCATCATGGTCAAGACATGGAGTTAGTAGAATTAGAATCCAACCACTATGAAGTGGTACTAAGTGATCAAACAGTAAAGATAATTCAAGAAAGGTTACCACAATGATAGGCGAAATGTTAGTATGGGGATTTTTCAGCGCACTAGGTTGGATGAGTGCAAACTACACAGTAGAAAAAGTGTTTCCCGAAAAACAAATTAAAGAAGAACAAGTGTGTTCCATATGGCAAGAAGAAAAACAGTCAGACGGCACTGTACATAGAACAAGAATCTGCGAACCAAACATAAAGACTTCACCTTAGGACCGTGAGGGCGCGGCTGCTGCGCTACCCACGGGAGTCGTGCCCCAAGGGTTGAAGTGAGCAATAACATTTACGATACTATGCGAATTCAATTTGATTTTATACAAGGTCCAATGAGTCTAGAGATTGCGTTACTAGACAATCCTGCTGTTCAGGAATGGGCCAGGAGATTTGTAGGAACAAATTTAAAATTAAGATCAAACTTCTTTGATAATTTGTATGTTAGAGCGTGGGATCCTACATACGTACAACAATGTTTAGATAAACTATATATTGACTTATCAGAATTAGCATCCCTAGGATTCCCATATACCGGTGTTATGCCAACATGCTTAGATGAAATTACGCGAACATGGACCAATCATTTGCATAGATATTTTACTCATACATTATGGGATGTATGCGAGCAATGTGATCATCACGCCTCTGATCGCATAAAAGATCTATTGCACGATGTTAACATTTATGTTCACGAAATAGAAGATCATTATCCAAACGAGGCCGAAGGGTTGGCTGTTGATAGTATTCCAGAAATTTACTTGTCGTCGGAACCAAGTTATAAAGAAAACATCTGGTGGACTATTCCCGACGAGCACAGGCAATACCACAGCAAAGAATATGCTGATGTAATTATGGGCTCACAGATTCAAGGCAAAACTCTACTCAGGAATTACTTAGATGGCGATAATCCCAACGATAGAGATACTACCGGTCATTGGGTCGCCGCTGGTGCGTTGAGAATAATGACTACCGACGCTAGGCAAAGAATATACCAAAGTGTAGGATTTAACAATTGGTTACAACGATGGGGAGTCAATCCTGACGCTGCATACTATGATTTTCCGCTTGGCAACATAACAAATAAAAATCTTTTTCCCCTTATTGTCGATGCTTTTAGTCACGACCACCAAAAGGGACGATCGCATGTTACAGCATCATATTTTGAATAACGTATATTGTCAATGAATCCAAACTACTGCCCTGATTTATTTACTAACCTGTTTGTTCAAAAATATGATGCTACACATGCAGAACTTGCATATTGTTGTATAAGCGAAAGAACTACTCCAACAAATAAAATAGACTTTTTTCATAAAAAATTGGAAGATGGACGACAATATTTTTTATCAACCGGCGAGTTGCCCAAAGATTGTCAGGTATGTGTAGATTGTGAAAATAACGGAACAATATCACGACGTTTAGCAGAACTGTCGTATGAACATAGACCTTATACATTTGATCGAGACGTGCTGAGATTACAGTATAACTGTGACAACATTTGTAATTTAAAATGTATTGGGTGTGGTGGATGGTATAGTTCTGCTTGGATCGAAGATGAAATTAAACTTGGGAGCTTCGGAAGAATTGATCCTACCACCTCAGAAATATTTATTTTTAAACCAACTAAACACAATTCAATAATATTAGATCTGGATGTATCTAAAGTGCATTCGGTATATTTCAATGGCGGAGAGCCATTGATGACCAAAGATCACTTAAGAGTATTACAATATCTAGTAGAAAACGGAAAACCAAGTAATCAGATTCCAAAAGATATCCATGTTACTTATAATACAAATGCAACTCACCCACTAACAGATGAAATGATAAAAATGTGGGAGCAATTTGCTTCTGTACACCTAGTGGCCAGTATTGACGGAATTCATGATTCGTTTGAATATATAAGATTCCCAGCTAATTGGAACAAGGTTGTAGAAAATATTAATAATTATAGAAATGCTGGAATCCAAACATCTTTTGGTATTAATATTGGTGTTCACAATGTGATGTATTATAAAGAGTTGGAGCAGTTTTGTTTTGATAATTCTATAGAGTTAACTTATCAGCATGATACCCAAGGAGTGTTATCCTTAGTAAATTTACCAAAACACTTAATACCAACGGTATTGGAGTATCTTGAAACTTTACCCCAAACCAAAACTAAAGAAATATTAATAAACTGTGTATCCAAGATTCAACAACCGGATGTTTCAGCGTGGGTCAATTGGCTTAGTAAATTAGATTCCATACGTGGGAATAATTGGAAAAAAAGTTTGCATCGCCTTTATGATTTAGACCCTAAATATTTTGACTCTATTGAAATATTGTAGTATAATCATATTCTTAACCTATAGGAGTCGCAGATGACATCAAGAATGTTTAGTTCTGAGCAAAAAGCAAAACTTACACAAATTATCAACGAAGGGATGGCAGTCATGCAAGAAGTCGAAGATCTCAATGCAGGATTAGCCGATACTGTCAAAGCCATTGCAGAAGAAATGGAAATTAAACCAGCTATCCTTAAGAAAGCCATTCGCATTGCACACAAAGCCAGACTCGGTGACGAAAATGCCGATCATGAGGAGCTTAACACTATTCTTGAAACAGTAGGCAAAACTCTTTGAACGAGTTATTGCATAAAACTTTTGCCTGGATACAAGAGGATTGGCGTAGCCACAAATTAAGATTTTTTGTTGAAATATTAGGCTGGGCATGTAGTATTGGGTGTGCGCTTACGTTTGCGCTCACTGTGCCCAATCCTCCTTTATTTGTGTTATATCCAATTTGGATCATTGGGTGTTTACTATACACATGGGCTTCATGGAGTCGACGTAGTTTTGGTATGTTACTTAATTACCTGTTATTAACAACTATAGACTCAATTGGTCTTGCAAGATTACTACTTAACTAGTATAATAAACTATGAGTTACATTGACGCCTTGTACGACAGAAATGCAGACCGTATCCACATTGTGGAACGAGTCAACGATGAACGAGTATATCGAGAATATCCAGCCAATCACATATTTTACTACGATGACCCACGTGGGAAGTATCGCACCGTATACGGAACTCCAGTAAGTAGATTCTCTAGTCGTTCAAATAAAGAATATCAAAAAGAGTTACGCATTAACAGTAACAAACGTCTTTGGGAATCGGATATCAATCCTGTATTCCGTTGCCTTGAAGAAAACTATTCTGGAACAACCTCTCCAAAACTACACACGGCATTCTTTGACATTGAGGTTGACTTTGATCCAGTAAAAGGATTTAGTAAGCCCGAAGATCCGTTTAATCCAATTACTGCTATTTCCATTTATATGGATTGGTTGGACAAAATGGTTACATTGGTTATTCCGCCAAAGAGCTATAGTTGGGAGACTGCACAAGAAATTTGCAATCAATTTGATAACTGTTTCTTATTTGAACGTGAACAAGATCTACTTAGTACATTCTTGGATCTCATTGACGATGCAGATATACTAAGTGGCTGGAACTCAGAAGGCTTTGATATTCCGTACATGACCATGCGTATTACTCGTGTGTTGAGCAAAGATGATACACGTAGATTCTGTTTGTGGGGGCAACTACCCAAGCAACGTACATTCGAACGCTTTGGTGCAGAGAACTTGACCTTTGACTTGATTGGTCGTGTGCATATGGACTATATGCAACTGTATCGTAAGTACACATATGAAGAACGTCACAGTTATTCACTTGACGCCATTGGTGAATATGAACTAGACGAGCGTAAAACACAATACGAAGGTACACTGGATCAACTGTACAACAAAGACTTTCCCGAGTTTATCAAGTATAATCGACAAGATACTATGCTTGTTGCCAAACTAGATAAGAAATTACGATTCCTAGATCTAGCCAATGAACTTGCACATGATAATACTGTGCTACTGCCCACTACTATGGGTGCAGTGGCAGTTACCGAGCAGGCAATTATTAATGAAGCACATCAACGTGGTATGGTAGTACCTAACAGGAAAGGTAGAGATGATCAAGGTGACACGCAAGCGGCAGGTGCCTATGTTGCTTTTCCCAAAAGGGGCATGCACGACTGGATCGGAGCCATTGACATCAACTCGCTCTATCCCTCGGCTATTAGAGCCCTTAACATGGCGCAAGAAAGTATTGTTGGGCAACTCCGACCAATAATGACAGACAAATATATTCAAGATAAAATGACTGCAGGCAGCAGTTTTGCTGATGCCTGGGAAAACATGTTTGGTAGTCTTGAGTATACTGCGGTAATGGCAGGAGAGCCAGGAACTGAAATTACCGTTGACTGGGAAGCCGGCGGATCGGATGTAATGAGTGCTGCTGATATATGGAGATTAATCTTTGACTCAAATAAACCTTGGATGCTTAGTGCAAACGGCACAATCTTTAGCTACGAACAAAAAGCCATTGTACCCGGATTACTGGAACGATGGTACGCGGAACGAAAAGAGCTCCAGGCAAAGAAAAAGGAATCCACAACCGACGAAGACAAAGCCTTCTGGGACAAACGACAACTTGTCAAGAAGATTAACCTTAACAGTCTCTACGGAGCAATCCTTAATCCTGGATGTAGATTTTTCGACAAAAGGATTGGTCAAAGCACTACTCTCACTGGACGAATCATTGCTAGGCACATGGATGCATATATCAATGAGTGCATCATGGGGGAATACGACCATGTGGGCGAAAGCATCATCTATGGAGACACTGACTCATGTTATTTTACAGCTTGGCCGGCTATCCGAAGTGAAGTTGAATCAGGACGAATGGAATGGAATAAAGAAATTTGTGCCCAACTGTACGACACCATTGCGGAACAAGTTAACGACAGCTTCCCAGCATTTATGGAACGAGCTTGCCATGTGCCGAGGTCTATGGGTGGACTCATTAAAGGTGGTCGCGAACTCGTGGCCTCCAAAGGGCTCTTTATTAAAAAGAAGCGATATGCAGTCCTCATATATGATCTCGAAGGAGTCAGGCTTGACAGTCATGGCAAGCCCGGCAAGGTCAAGGCTATGGGTCTTGACCTAAAGCGTTCAGACACGCCCAAGGTTGTGCAAGACTTCTTGAGTGAACTGTTAACTGCTGTGCTAACTGGTGCAGCACGGGAAGAAATATACGATCGTGTTCGTGAATTTAAAATAGCATTCCAAGACCGACCTGCATGGGAAAAAGGTACACCTAAACGTGTAAACAACTTGACCAAGTATGGCAAAGAAGAAGAACGTCTAGGCCGTGCTAACATGCCCGGACATGTTCGTGCTGCTCTTAACTGGAACAATCTACGTCGTATGCATGGCGATCAATACAGCTTGGCCATTGTTGATGGTATGAAAACCATTGTTTGTAAATTAAAAGATAATCCGTTAGGATATACTAGTGTTGGTTATCCCACAGATGAAACTCATATTCCGCAATGGTTTAAGGATTTACCTTTTGATGATGGACTCATGGAAGCCACTATTGTAAATCAGAAGGTAGAAAATCTATTAGGTGTACTAGAGTGGGATATTCCCAATCATACTGATATCAAAACAACATTTGATAGCTTGTTTAGTTTTGAGTAAATATGAATGTATACAATTATTGATAATGTATGGCATAAATCAATGAAACTACATCAACTAGTAGGATTACGAAACGAATTGCAAGAATCAATTGAACTCTCTACGATTCTACAAGGTGTACAAAAAAATCAAGATACGTTAAATCACATTATTTTTCAAGCAGACGAAAAGTATGGGCAGAGAATTGCTGACTTGTCCAAAAAGCATGCTCGAGTGATTGAAGTAGTACAAGAAGATTTACAAGAAATTAAACAGTTAGTTGAAGAGTTAAATGCCGAGATATCTCATGAAACTGCTCGTTTCTTTCATGAAAATTATCAAACAGAATGCATGTTTACAGATCCAAGAGAGATACGTAATCATAAATTGTTGGAAATGGCCGAAGGCAGCAGAGAAGTATTAGAATCAAGAGTAGGTCTATATTGTGACTGGAAATATGCCACGTTAGAAATAGGATGCAGGGATGGCGAATGGACCAAAAAACTAATTGCTGCAGATCCATTGTACATTACTGATATCAACGAGGAGTTTCTTATAAGCACTGTTAATCAGTTTACCAAGGAATATCAAGCACGACTCCGAAAGTATTTGGTTAAAGATTATCAGATATCTAACTTACCTATAAACCAATTTGGATTTATTTTTAGTTACAATTTTTTTAATTATCTAAGCCTAGACAGTATTAAACAATTGTTAATTCAAGCCAACCAATGGTTAAAACCTGGTGGCGTAATGATGTTTACTTATAACAATGCCGACATGAGTGCCAGTGCTGGCATGTGTGAAGGTTACTTTATGACCTATGTTCCAAAAAGCATGTTGGCCCCAATGGTAGAAAGTCTAGGGTACGAAATAATAAGTGCCCCGGACTATAATCCCTCGACTAGTTGGATTGAAATTAGGAAGCCCGGAATTTTAAAAACTGTCAAAGCTCACCAAGCATTAGGTGAAATAGTACACAGAGGTTAGTTGACTTTTCTAAATACAATAGTTACAATTACAAATATTCTTAGGAGAAATAAATGCGAGATTACTTACTCGATATAGTATCACACACTCATAGTTTGGGTGTTATTGATTTAGTTAAAATTACCGGTACTGATTCGTTGACTCTTGTTAACGCAGTTGGCGAAGAACGTGTGGCTATTGTGGAAGCACAATTTCATAATCCTGTTCCAGAGTTTATGGGTACCTTTGGTATGCCTAATCTGGGCAAACTTAATACCATTCTTAATATTCCTGAGTACAAGGAAGATGCCAAACTGTCTATTATCTCTAAAGACGTCGAAGGTGTCAAGACACCCGAAGGCATTCATTTTGAAAACAAAGAAGGAGATTTTAAAAATAGTTATCGATTCATGAGTGCCAATGTAGTAAACAACACTTTGCAAACAGTTAAGTTTAAAGGTGTTAAATGGGGAGTAGAAATTGAACCCAGCGTGACTTCGATACAGAAACTTCGATTTCAAGCACAAGCCAATAGTGAAGAAACAAGTTTTATTGCCAAAGTTGAAAATGGTAATTTAGTATTCTATTTTGGTGATCATAGTAGTCATGCTGGTAACTTTGTGTTTGCACACGATGTAGCAGGAACATTGACCAAAGCATGGCATTGGCCAATTGCTGCTGTAATTAGTATTTTGGCATTGCCTGGTGATAAAATGATTAGATTCAGTGACGAAGGTGCAGCTCAAATTACGGTGGATTCTGGATTAGCCGTTTATAATTATATCTTGCCAGCACAAACCAAGTGATAGATTTTATAGAATATTATAAAACAAAGGGTCATGTGTTCGGCGAATGTATGAGTAAAGCCGACACTGACCTTATGTACGTTAATATTCCTAAAAATGCCAGTTCATGGACCAAACCTAATTTAAAAGATTGGGGATGGGAGAATTACAACTATCATACTGATAATTTGTATCATAAACATGCTATAATAGTTTTGCGTAATCCAGTTGAACGTTGGTTAAGTGGCATTGCTGAATACATGTATCTGTACCATAGAAATTTAGATACAGCACATTTTTCAAATTGTTTTTTTGATTTAGTATTTGATAGAATAGCATTTGACGATCACACCGAACAACAAGTATTATTCTTAGAAGGATTGAATCTTACTAACTGTACTTTCTTTTGGTGTGGATCTCAATATAGAGAACTATTCAGTCATTTTTTAAATAATCGCGGAATGAGTAATAGATATTTCAATTACGATTATCAACATGTGACACAAGATGATCCTATCAGAAGTCAATTCAAACAAACTTTTAAACAGGTACTAGATAAAAATTCTAAATACACTACGAATTTGGATAATTTTTTTTCTAAAGACTACAAACTAATTAGATCTATTAATTTTTATGACAATCATTCAATCTTTTCAAATTAGAGGACTAATTGACCCAACAGAAAAATTTATATTCCTGGATGTATCAAAAAATGCCTCTACAAAGATTCTAAATACTCTGCGTAATGCCGAATGGACCAATTTGCCTGTTATGGAACGAAAAGAAAAAAATAATTTTCTTAACGACAAAATACTTTTTTCTGTACTAAGGGAACCATATGAGAGATGGGTAAGCGGATTTACAACATATGCTAAGTTGCCAGGAGCCAGGGGAACTCTTAATCTCTCGTTGTATAGATTATTAAACTCAGATCATTGGTACATTACTTTACAATCAATATTTGACTTTAGTGATAATTTTGAATTTGATATTCATACTCAATTACAATGCAATTGTTTTGACAGTTATAATGATACAAATACAGATATTAACTTTTTTCTACTTAACGAAAATGTTTGGTCCAATTTGCAAAATTGGTGCGATACTGTTAATTTAGAAATATTTTTTAACGATCGTTATGTAAATCAAACAGCCAAATCAAATTTAATATATAATCGAATAGTATCGTTTCTAGATACAAATCCTCGTTATAAAGAAAAATTAATGACTTGGTTACAACCTGATTACGATTTTTTTAACTCAGTGAAATTTGTTGCCCAATGAAATTAATAAAATACTGGTACGCGGACTCTCTAATAGATCCAGATCAAAAATTTTGGTATCTTCCAATATATAAAAATGCCAGCACTAAGATTACCTCATGTTTAAAAAGAAAGAATTGGGATACACTAATTCGCACCAATATAATCAACGAAGATAAGTTTGTTAATAAATCTGTGCAATTTGCAATACTTCGCGACCCATACGAGCGTTGGATCTCTACTTATGTTTCTTATATTAAAAATCCTATATTTGATCAATCTTCTTTGAATTCTCTGTTAGCATCAAAAAATAAAGATGATTTTGTTGAATTGCTATTTAATCGTGCACCTATTCAAGAATTTGATATGTATACCAATTTACAATCTGTAGCACTTTTAGATCATCCAGACTTAAAAAAAATTAACTTTTTTTGGCTCAATGGTCAGACTGGATATCAATTAAATAAATGGCTTCAGTCTCATAATGAAATAACATCATTGAATAACAGTATAGAAAACGGGATTGATAAAAAAGACCCACTATACCGAGAAGTAATTTCTTTTTTATTTAATTACAAGAATCATAAAATTAAAAACAAAATAATGGATTATTTACAACCAGACTACGATTTTATAAGCGGAATTAATTTTTATGCAAGATAATTTAACAAGTAAACAAAATGATTACGCAGTATTCTTACCTGCTATCTCGGGCTTCTATGCAACTTTTATAGGAAAGCAGCGTGTTAACAACGACTATGTTGACCCTGCACGTTTTCCTGTAGGACTAACTGACTTAGAGCAAATGAATTGGCTTAACAGTCAGCAATCTTGGTTTCCGTATCGCTGGAGTTTGTATTCAGGTGGTCATGCCAATTTGGATTTAACCAAAGACGATCCAAGCGAGGACATGGTTCGTAAACGCGAACCGGGTACATTCATGTTAGGTGACTCAGGTGGATTCCAAATTGCCAAGGGTTTATGGGAAGGTGATTGGAAAGCCAACTCAGGTTGCCCCAAGGCTCAAGGTAAACGCGAAGCGGTACTTAAATGGCTGGATGGCATTGCTGATTACGGCATGATTCTTGATATACCTACCTGGGTAACTAAAGATCCCAAGGCCAGCGCCGCCTGTCAAATCAAAACAGTTCCTGAAGCTATTGCAGCAACAAAGTTTAACAATGAATACTTTATTGCAAACAGAAAAGGCAAAGACAACGGTGGTGCCAAGTTCTTAAATGTGTTACAAGGTTCTACACACACCAATGCAGAATCTTGGTATCAAGAAATGAAAAAGTATTGCGATCCTGCACAGTATCCTGGCAAACACTTTGATGGGTGGGCAATGGGCGGACAGAACATGTGTGATGTACATTTAATCCTAAAGCGATTGATTGCATTACGTTACGACAATTTACTACAAGAAGGTGTTCATGATTGGATGCACTTCTTGGGTACTTCAAAACTAGAGTGGGCATTACTACTCACAGATATACAGAGATCAATACGCCGATATGTTAACCCTTCTTTTACTATTTCCTTTGACTGTGCTAGTCCTTTCCTTGCTACGGCGAATGGACAAGTCTACCACGAAATTGACCTTACCCCAGGACAAAAATGGTCCTATAGAATGAATCCCAGTGCCGACGATAAAAAATATTCCACAGATACTCGCAGTTACAAAGACGGCACTATACAAGACGGTTTCTGGAAACATTTTGACGAAAGTCCGATTAGCCAACGTTTACAAATGAAAGATATTTGTATATATAAACCCGGCGACCTAAATAAGAATGGCAAGGAAGGCAAGACTTCTTGGGATAGTTTCAGTTATGCATTGCTAATGGGGCATAACGTATGGACGCACATTGAATCAGTTCAACGTGCCAATCGTGAATATGATGCCGGCAACTATCCTGCTATGATGCAGTATAGTGGCCCCGGACAAGATAAGTTTAAAGATATCATTGATAGTATTTTTGCTGCGCCTGACAAACAAACAGCACTTGATATCGTTGAACATTATAGTAAGTATTGGATGGAAATTGTTGGCACTAGAGGCAACAAAGGTAAAAAAGCGTTGAATTCTGAAACAATGATGGATGTGCATTTTGAATTAGAAGGCAGTAGTGTTAAAGTAGAGAAGTCCAAGAAAGAAAAACCCTTGGCAATTTTAAATCCAGATCTTTTTGAGGTATAAATGTACAAAGCTAAAATTAAACAACTTGAAGAATCTCATCGTGTGTTAAACAAACAGATAGACGACATGGAACGTAATCATCCTCATGTTGAAGTTGATCGACTTGCTGAAATGAAAAAGAAAAAACTACTTGTTAAAGACGAAATCAGCCGTCTTAATAAGTTACAATGGGATCACGATCATGAAACGGTACACGGCGATGAATAGAAACGGACATAACAATGCAAGCCTTTTTGTAGGCACTGAAGTAGAACATACACCTGCATTTGATTTAAAGACACTATTTGTTGTTGATATACAATCTATAGAATTAATCGAAGCCGCATACCTTGCACATAAATGCGAACACATATACTTTGGTGCTAATCAAAGTTTTGCACCCAACGGTACTGCTAATTATTTTACTTTATGGGAAGAAATGATTACCCATTTTCTTAAGAAAGATCGTTTGTGTACGTTGGATTTTGATGTATCCCATGTTGAATATGTATTGGAATATGGGTTCACCGAATATCATAATTTTATCCCAATGATTTCGGTTAAATTGCCCTATATACAACAATTAGGATATAATGCTATAATTAAGCTCGACGATAAAGATTTTAATGCAACCAATCCTGGTGTATGGTGTCATAGTGTACACAAGTTACAAAATCGTCGAGTGTTCACTGACTGGTCTAAATACACCAAAGACGAGATTATTAAATGAATCAAGAACAAAGACAAACAGCAGATAGAATTATAGAACGTGCCGAAAGACAAATTTGGGTAACTTTTAGGCGCGAAGGTATCCATAAATACCCAGCAGCATTGGAGGAACCACAACTTGCGGATGTATCTTTTCTTGGCTATCCTCATCGCCATATCTTTCATTTCCGGGTGTCAATTGATGTGTTCCACAATGACCGGGACATCGAATTCATCCAATTCAAACGCTGGCTCGAAGGGCTGTATAGTGCTAGTACACTCATTTTAGATTATAAAAGTTGCGAAATGATTGCTGATGACTTATATGTCCAAATTGCTAGTAAATTTCCCGGACGTAATGTTATAATCAACGTGAGTGAAGACGGCGAAAATGGCTGTACTATCACTTACAATACACACCAACCTTATCAATCAATGAAAATTTAATATGGTTAAAGCTCCTCCATGTATAGTATTAGGGTGCGGAAGATCTTCTTCTTACATTAATAGAAACCAAGATGGCACAAAAAAATATCGAAATACCTGTAGCAAACATCATAAAACGAATTTAAACATGTCTAAAAAAGATTATTGCGAAAATATTGATGGTCGCCTTGGATTTAAATGTACCACTACTATCTTAGGTCCGTATCAATTACAAGTAGATCACGTTGACGGAGATCGTTACAATAACGATCCAAAAAATCTTCAGACTTTGTGTGCTTGTTGTCACGCTCATAAAACGCATAAAGAAAAAAATCATCTTAGACGTTACAATAAAAAAATACAAACTACATTTAATTCAATTTTCAACTTTCAATAAAAATCTAAGGAGCAACTATGCCCCGAGTAAAAAAGTCTGCTGCACTAGATGCCGAGCACGAAAAACTCATTGCGGTTTTAAAGTTTACACCACGTACCTATAAAATTTCATTGTGGGGATATGGTGGCGAATCTGTTATGGGTACCGTACCTCGCGAAATCTACGATTACTTTAAACAGCGTAGACTTGATGTTAGTGGCTTTGCATGGGACAGCGACTACGCCGAAGAAAACAATATTCCCGAAGCGATGTGGCCATTCTCTCCTGGTTCATGGTACGAGTGTGATGATATAGCACATGTCAATGGTGTTGTATTAGATAGTGGCACTGTACACATTGAAGATGAAAACGGTGACGAAATTCTCCAGTGTGGGATTGATGCTTTCCAAGACGAAGACTGTCCTGAATTAGATTACACAGACGAAACCTTTATTGACGATAAGCCGCCAGGCACTATAGTATTCATTGGCAACAGTAACGAAAAAGGTACGTTCTTTGAAGGCAGTATTGATCTTAGTGCCCCGTTTGATATCAACAAACTAACTTTCAAAATTGAAGACGTAGACGGCAGTGAAGTTGTCTGCGGAATAGAATACGACGGCGAGTCGATTGATAACTATGGTGGCGATACCACTGGCAAGAGTTCAGAATTTGGATTCTATGTTGCAGGATCAATGAAGAATGGTAAGTGGGAACGTTATCGTAACGAAGATGATTGCACTTACGAAATGACTGCATGGTTTCCAAAAAACACCAAACCTGTGCGCGAAGGTGTTTATGAAATTGATGCAGGTAATAAAGAAAAATGGCCAAACTTTAGTCCAACTACAGCACGATGGACAGGCACACGATGGCTCAGTGTCTGGGCAGATGACACTCCCGAAACACCAGAAGTAAAAATAAAACAATGGCGTGGCATTGCCTACGATCCAAACAACTAACCTTAATAACTAGGAGAATAAAATGGCCGCAGCATGGCTCAAGAAGTATCTAAAGATGAAACCCGAAGTCAATCAAATCTTTGAAGACCTCGAGAAATACAAAGAGTTTTGTGTAACATACGGTTACATCTACGACGAGCGTCACTTGTACAACGAAAAAACACCTTGGGGCGAGTTCGAACGTGTACAACGTGGCAAATGGCCCAAGATGAATTGGTATGCCAAGAAGGAACGTACCTAATTAAATGAACGTTTTAACTTACGATCATGTACTCCCAACTTGGTTAGAGGAGTCTGGAGAAAATCAGTTCTATAGATTTCCTTTAGAATATAATCATCGCACAAAAGATGAAAATCCTCCATTTTTTGGTAAGTGTCTATACAACAAAAAAACAGGAGTATATGTTCAATCTCCTTATTTTGTAGATGCTTTGTGTGATTGTATTAGGTATGACCTTGTGAATAAAATTGACCCAAGTGCAACATTCAATGAATTTCAAAGAGTGATTGTAAACGGGCAGATAGGTGGTATGTCTCCTGGTAGACATCCTGACTATGATGATCGTAATATGTGGACTGCTGTTTATTTCCTGTTAGGAAATTCAGGAGACCTAGTATTTTATCTTGATAACACTACTAAGAAGATCAAGTTTAGAAAACATAGATTGGTAGTGTTTAATAGTCGTATAGAACACGAAGCACTAGCACCCAATGAAGGTGATTGGAGAATGAGCATTGGTATCAATTGGTATATGGATACCAAATTTAATGAAATTGTAAAAGGAAAATAATGCGTAAATTATGGTATATGGGTCTAGAACCCTATAAAGCACGATACACTCTACAGTTACAAGAGTGGAATCGTGCTGTATTTGACCGCCGTGGCATCAACTACGAAATAGTAGAAGGCGAAACGCTAAGTAACGACCAAGCCATTGTAACCGGACAAGTGCTAGATGCACATGGTCGTACATACTTTGGTATGAGCCAACTGATGAATCTTGTTCGCAAGATGAAAGCAGGAGAAGTTACCAATGAAGATGTTGTATACTTCGAAGACATGTTTCAACCTGGTATCGAGAGCTTGCCTTATATCATGCAGCAGTGCGATCCTGCTATGCGTCCCAAGATTGCTGTTCGTTGTCTTGCACAAAGCATTGACCCAGATGACTTTGTTCATGTCTGGGGCATGCAACAGTGGATGGGGCATTATGAAAAGATGGTAGATAGTTTTGCCGATATCGTTCTTGCCAGTAACGAAGAAATGGTTATGCACATGAAGGTTGCAGGATGGCAGGCTCCTGTGTATAATATTAGTGGACTGGCATTTGGCAAAGAGGAAGTACGTGGTCGTGTGGCCGGTGCACTAAAGCCATTCCATGGTCGTAAGTATCGTGTGGGATTTGCTGCCCGATGGGATCAAGAGAAGCAACCAGACTTTTACATGGATCTAATAGAAGAATATCACCGTCGTGCCAGTTTTGTGTTTAATGATTGGCCCAATGTTGAGTTCTGCGTATTCAGTGGCAGTAAACTAAAAAGCAATAACGACAGTTACATGGCTCGTACTCGACGTATGCAGGCTGAAGGTAAACTTGTCGTTCATGAGGACTTGGAAAAAAATGATTATTATAATTTACTCAATGATACTCGTGTGTTATTCAATTGCGCTTTACAAGACTGGGTTAGTAACACTGTCAGCGAAGCCGACACTCTGGGATGTAATGTGTTATATCCCGCATATCGTAGTTTTCCTGAGTCTTTTGCTAACGATCATGAAAGACTTTACATTCCTTGGAGTATAGATGACGCAATTACTAAACTTAATAAGCTATTGGAGCATCCTCATCCCGGTATGGGCACCATTAGTGATTGGACTGGGGGTACCATTGATCGCATTGTGGACATTCTAGAAGGCAAGGGCGAACAGTGGCAGCGCATGAGTACCGACTATCGTAAACATACACACGAGCACAAGTATTAATGAAAATAGTTATCACAGGAGGATGTGGCTACATTGGTAGTCACATCGCACGAGCACTAAAACAACACAATGCAGATAATTGTGTATACATTATTGACCGTGTGCGTAGAGATCATACACTTCAAGATGTAGACGGCTACCTACACGAAGATTATGCCAGCAAGAACAGTTTGCTATGGATTACGGAACTAGAACCTGATGTTATTGTGCATTGTGCAGGCAGCAGTCTTGTTGGCGAGAGTATGACCAATCCTGCTGAGTATTATGAAAACAATATTGCAAAGACTATTACTCTATTGTCGCATGTAAAAGATCTACGTAAGAAACCTTTGATACTGTTTAGTAGTAGTGCCAGTGTGTACGGCAATCCTGCGACTGTTCCGGTATATGAGTCAGATCCCAAACTGCCTATCAGTCCATATGGTGTTAGCAAACATGTTACTGAACGACTATTAAGTGACTATCATGCAGCATACGGTGTTCCTAGTGTGTGCTTTAGATATTTTAATGCAGCCGGAGCAGAACCTTTTGCACATGACCTTGGGCAAGCACCTGGTGCCAGTCATATCGTTGCTAGAATACTAGAAGCCAAACTTGCTGGGAAATCGTTTACGCTTAATGGTGCAGATTATAACACACCGGATCGTACTTGTATTCGTGATTACATACACGTATGGGATTTGGCTGACGCACACATACGTGCCATTGAGTGGATGAACAATGAGAATGAGAAACGTGCTGCAGTGATGAATCTTGGTACTCAACATGGTATTAGCAATCAAGAGATTATTGATTATGTAACAGTAAACTACGGTGGCATTGATGTTGTAGTTGGGCCAAGGCGCCCCGGAGATCCAGATCGACTTGTTGCTGATGCAAGTGTAGCATATGCTTTATTAAAATGGAAACCTGTCTACTCAACGATCAATCAAATTGTTGATAGTGCATACAAATGGTATACTCGTGAGCTTTGATCGCATATTGGAGTTTGAACAAGCACTGGCCGAATACACAGGTGCGCCATACGCAATCATGACTGATTGTTGTACTCATGCTATTGAGTTGTGTCTAAGATTTCAAAAGCCCACTCATTGTGCATTTACTGCTTTTACCTATCTGTCTGTGCCAATGACCATGCACAAACTAGGAATTGAGTACAGATTGATTCCCGAAGTATGGACTGGCGAATATCAATTCCACGGAACCACAATTTGGGATAGCGCACGTAGGCTAGAGCGAGGAATGTATCGAGCAGGACAGATGCAATGTCTCAGCTTCGGTTACACTAAGCCTTTACAAATAGGCCGTGGTGGTGCTATACTGTTAGACAATGAACAAGCATACAACACTATAACGGAACAACGATATGATGGGCGCAAATTATCAGTTACACCCTGGCAGGAACAAAAAACCTTCATGGTGGGCTATCATTATAGACCGACTCCGGAAGAAGCTGCGATTGGATTAATAAAATTGCGCGATGTTAATGAACTGCCTAAATATCACGAATATCCTGATCTAAGAGATATTAAAATTATTGGAGAATAAGTTGACCACAAAAGAATTTACACCAAATCCAGTATTAAACGAAACACCTGATAAAGAATTTGTTCCTATGGAACTGGAATCTATGTATGTGGCTTTACCACAAAAGGTATATGTGAAAGCTGGCGAAGCTGCTGCCGCTAAACAATCATATTTGTCGGATGCTATTCGTGCCAGGATGAAACGTGACGGTAAAAGATACTGGGCAGGAGATAACATCAGTGACTATCTAGCGGACAGTGACAAAGAACATCTAATCAGCGAAGCCGCAGAAGCATTTGAACTAGTACTAGACCGTTTGCTGATTGATCGCGAAAATGATCCTAACAGTCGAGGTACAGCACGACGCCTGGCTAAAATGTACTTCAACGAAATAATGGCAGGTAGATATGAAACGGCACCAGACGCAACGGCTTTTCCAAATGATTCGGAGGAAAGATATGAAGGTATGCTTGTGGTTAGAAGTGAACTTCGCAGTATGTGTAGCCATCATCACCAGCCCGTTACTGGTGTTGCTTATATTGGTATTATCGCCGCTAATAAACTTATCGGTCTTAGTAAGTATACTCGTATTGCTCAGTGGTGCGCTCGTCGTGGCACACTACAAGAAGAGCTGTGTAATGATATCGCTAGAGAGATTATGAAGGCCACTGATGCTAAAGATGTAGCAGTATATGTACAAGCGATACATGGATGTTGCGAAAATCGCGGCATTATGGCACATAGTTCGTTAACTCAAACTACAGTATTAAAGGGAACATTCAAAGATGATCCTCATACTAAGAAGGAATTCTTCGACAACATTAAACTACAACAAGAATTTGCACCAAGGTAATTTGCTCCAACCGCCTTAAATATAAGGTAAAGGAGCAAAAATGTCAGACGAACAAGAAGAGTTTAAAAAAAAATTACAAGCCCTAAAGCCCAAAAAAAAGAAGTTAGCCGTTCCTGAAGGTTTCTTAGACGATGCTAAAAGTTACGAAGGCAAATTAGAAGCTGTTAAAATAATCTCAGAGCGAGAAAAAGATCGAGTTATTTTGATATTTAAAAAAATGATTGCACAAGGTAAAGAAGATGCAATACGTATTGAACGAGAAAAACTAGAAGCTAAACGAGCAGCTGAAGCTAAAGAAGCATTAGAAAGAGCAGCAAAGATAGCAAAAGAAAAGTTAGCCAAAAAATCATTATTTGGTAAAAAGAAGTAAATTCAATTAATCAAGGAGATGTATATGAAACTCAACGACAAGCTAGTAAAATGCAACGATCATTTTACTGTCTATATGTACGACAATGGCTATATGGTTGAAATTGGTGGACGTGACGACAACGACGAATGGGTTACTGCCAAAGTTCTTTGCACAGATTTTAAAGAACTAACCAATCTTATCGAAGAAGCTACCATAATGGAACGTGACTAATGAAAAAGTTAATTATCTCGGATGCTGAATTTAAAAAATTAGTTCACAAGCTCTGCAGAGATATTGCCAATAGCGATTGGCGACCTGACTATGTTGTAGGTTTAACTCGTGGTGGACTTACTGCTGCTGCCATGATCAGTCATTATTTTGATGTTCCTATGGAAACATTGAAGCCAAGATCGGAAAGCAATTGCTGGATGGCTGAAGATGCATTTGGATATATTCCAGACGGTCCGCTACGTGAAGGCATAGATAAACGCAGTGACGCTACATTTAAAAAGAAAATTCTTGTTGTCGATGACATTAACGATACCGGTTCTACACTTGAATGGATACGTGAAGATTGGCAATCAAGTTGTTTGCCCAACGACGAATCTTGGAAATATGTATGGAACAAGAACGTGCGTTTTGCTGTATTAATCAATAACGAATCCAGTAACTATGAGCATGTGGATTATTCAGGTCGTAACATTAATAAACTTGATGATCCGTGTTGGGTAGTGTTCCCCTGGGAAAATTGGTGGGAGGCATGATTGCCTTACCGCCAGGCTGTACTGTTACCTATGCTGTTTGGGTCGATGTAAATCGACTCACCAACGAAATGGTTGAATGGTATCGTCAAGTTGATGGCAAGGTTTACGAAGATCGTTGGTATGATACTCGAGGTAGAGAACAAACAGTAAACTACGTGAGTTATGGCAAGAGCAAACGATGCCATCATCATCACAACGGTCAAGGTGGTACTAGGTTACACTTCCACGGTGATGATGCTAGTGCGGCCAGTATGTTTATATTAAAGTTTTTCAATCACGTAACTAGTAATAATTTACAAGACGTAATGGAACGTCATGCTCACGAGGTTGACTAAGTAAATTATGATCAATGTAGGAATATATCTAGAATCTAAGCCATTTAATGATAATTGGCCAAAAATTAAAATCTATCATAACAATAGTCTACTCGACGATGTAATTTGTCATCAGTCACTAGAGTTACATTATCAAATTAAACCTAGCGTTGATAACCTTCTCTCAATTGAGATGTACGGAAAAAGATTCGGCGATGGCGGAATATATGATGTGGACAGTAACGGACAAGGACAAGAAATTCAAATTAAAGATATTACTTTTGATGATGTGTCAATTGATCACTTGTTGTCAAAAGTTGAATTTGAAACCCACTGGACTGAACACCAGCTTTCTTCACACAACGAAGAATTTAGATCTAAATATAATAGATATCAATCCAACGGTATGATAGTCTTTAACGGAAGACTGAATTTTAATTTTTCAACTCCTATATATGATTTTTTAATTGATAAAAAGTATAAAGTTGATCATAACAAAGACATTGCTTATTTTAGTAACAGCACGGAACTATTTAATTTTCATCTTGGATTAAGTAAATTAGAAGAAATTAAAAAAATTATTACAGAAAATGAATAAAAAAGTTTTAGTATTATCAGTTCCGCGACTCGAACCACATCGCCCCCCAATTAGTGCTACTCTTGTTGCTACTGTATGCAAAAATCACGGTTGTGATGTTAAGTTACGAGATCTAAATATTGAATTTTATCATTATTGTAAATTAAATAATATAGAATATCAAAAATTTGATCCAATTTGGGATAGATATGTAGAACCATCAAATTTAGAACTATCACATATACACACTCATATAGATAATTTTATTGCAACTGAAGATTTGCATTCTTACGATATCATTATGATCAGTGTATTTGGCTCAAGTAGCCATTACTTCACTGAAATGTTATTAAAAAAAATTGCAGTAGATAGATCTTATAAAATTTTATTAGGTGGTTCGGGAGCATTTGTGTCTATTATGAATCGTGGGCATAATTCTTTTGTTGTGGAGATGCAAAAACAAAATCTAATAGACGATTTTATAAAAGGCGAGTGCGAAGAATCCTTAAAATATTATTTAGACGGTAAAGAATATCCAGGAATTAATAACTATGATCCTGTGCAGATTGATGATTTAGATTCATTACCGTTAATTGATTATAGTTTTGTTGACTTAGATGCTTATGAATATCTCACTGAAACTAAAGATGTTTATGTAGAAGGTAGTAGGGGATGTGTACGTAAATGTACTTATTGTGATGTTCAGAAATTTTGGCCAAAATATCGTTTCAGAAGTGGTCAGCATATTGCACACGAGCTTATTAACAATTACGAAAAATTTGGCATTAAAAAATTTTACTTTACTGATAGCTTAGTTAACGGAAGTTTAAAATCATTCAATCAGATGTGCGATATTCTTGCTAATTACCCATATAGCAAAGAAATTAGCTGGGGAGGACAATTTATTTTCAGAAATGAAAGAACTGTGCCACCGGAGCATTTTGAAATGATCGCTAAGGCCGGCGGTACTAATACTTTTTACGTAGGAATAGAAACTGGCAGTGATCAAGTTAGAAAACAAATGGGTAAAAATTTTACCAACGAAGATATTAGTTATCAACTTGAAGAATTTAAAAAGAATAAATTGAAATGTACTTTTTTAATGTTTCCTGGCTATATTACAGAAACTGAAAAGGATCATCAAGACACATTAGATATGTTTTTAAGATGGCAAAAGTATGTAGCCAGTGGAACTATCAATGGTTTAGAATTAGGTAGTCCTTTGATAGTTCTCGAAGGAACCCCACTAGCTAGTATGATTGATGAGTATCAAATTGCATTTTTAGAGAGTGATAGAATTACTACTGGTAATTTCTGGGTATCAAAATTAAATCCAAGTTTTGATTTTGAGCAGCGAGCTATTAGGCAAATCAGACTATACGAAGAAGCTGCAAAATATAAATGGCCTATTTGGAGATTTGAATCAAGAGCTGAAGAATTAAAACAAACTCTAATTAGATTTTATGAAATAAAAGAAAAAAATCCAACATATAAGATAACACCAATTAAAATTAATTAATAAATACTGTTCTACACAGCGGCCTTTCTGGCATTCATCCCGCTTTACAAATTCTGCAAGCCTATGCTAAAATCTTAACATAGGAGAAAAACAATGCAACCTGTTGTATATAAATTTACTAGTACCAAAGAGTATCACGACGCCTTTCCTTGCGCTTACCGGCAATGGCGTGCCGATAGTCATTGTAATCTAATACACGGCTATTCATTTAGTATGAAGTTCTACTTTGGTACTAACGACTTAGACGTTCGTAATTGGGCAGCTGACTACGGTGGACTTAAAGAACTTAAAAAGATTCTTGAAGATCAATTTGACCACACATTAATTGTAGCCGAGGACGATCCCGAACTTGCAACATTTAAGTTGTTACAAGAACGGAACATGGCCAAGATTGTCATACTACCACGTTTAGGCTGTGAAGGCCTAGCTGACTCGCTGTACAAATATGTGAATGGTGTTTATATTCCTGATATGTGGGGACCTAGTGAAGCTGAACGCTTATGGTGTTATCGTGTAGAGGTTAGAGAGACACAAGCAAACATGGCGTACCGAGAAGGTCACCGTGAATGGAACGAGGATCTGTTTGCGTAAGTTCGTTATACGATGTGCCCGGAATCCGGATGGTCAAGAATTCTTAGACTTAGAATTCAATATTCGTCCGGGCTCTTACTCCGGCAAATGGATAGACTGCATACGTAGTGTGGAACACTTACCTCCACATCAATACGGATTTCCCAAATGGCTAGAACACGATGCCGGTGTATACGAGCAACGTATTGCAGATGCATTAAACAACAACACAGATATACAAGAGTTTTTATTAGACTCTAACATTGATAGAACCGTGATCAATCAAGACTTGGTCAATGCTGTCCATAGATATATTGAGCACAATCATCAACATGCCGCCGAACATCTTGTGTTACACAATGACATACATTACTTAGAAAGTATTTGGGAAGGTGCAACTGATGTTGTGTTCAAGAAGTTACAGTGGGTACCACCAGGGCTAATAATTGACATGACCTTGGATGACTATAAAGAATTTACTACAGAACCATGCACTAACTTTATACAAGACGATTTTAGTCATGTAGGACGTAGTCCACATAACAGTTACCTATATCAAGATGACTCCAGTCTGTACACTAGTTGTGTTATACAACATAAAGTTGGTTCAGGTGCTAAATGGTTTATTCCTGATGATAGTCATATCTTTAAGGACGAACGTGGATTCAGATCGTGGGTCAGTGAACATCAAGCGTTTTTTAAAAAGCAATGGGCGATAGAAACTAATAACGATCCTAGGCTTTGTTTTGGCCGTATTATTATTGCCGAAGGTGTGGAAGATTATAGTCGGATTGATAGGACATTTGACTTCGTAGTAAAAGCTTTTATTATCTAAATATTTGTAGTATAATACATTATGTCAAAAATTAAAATTGCAGAGCTGTTTTACAGCATACAAGGAGAAGGTCGTTACATGGGTGTGCCTAGTGTGTTCTTGCGAACATTTGGGTGTAACTTTAAATGTGCCGGCTTTGGTATGCCTCGAGGACAATTAAGTACAGAGGCAGATTTGGTTGATCCGGAAAAATATAAATTCTACGATAAACTACCTTTAGTTAGCACAGGTTGCGATAGTTACGCTAGTTGGGATCCAAGATTTAAAGATCTTAGTCCCATGCTCGAAAGCGATGCTATTGCGGATCGTATCATGGAGATATTGCCTTTTAACGAGTGGCGAGATGAACACTTGGTTATTACAGGTGGAGAACCTTTACTAGGGTGGCAACGTGCTTATCCGGACTTGTTAAATCATCCTCGGATGGCAGGACTTAAAGAAATTACCTTTGAAACTAATGGTACTCAAAAGCTAACTCCAGAATTTAAACATTATTTAGGAGAGTGGACTGCTGAAAACTGGGATAGAGAAGTTACATTTAGTGTAAGTGCTAAACTAAGTTGTAGCGGCGAAAGTAGAGAAGAAGCACTACAACCAGAAGTTGTTTGCGAATATCAATCTGTAGGAAATACCTATCTTAAATTTGTTGTAGCAACAGACGACGATGTAGAAGAAGCATTATGGACCGTACAAGTTTATAGACAAGCAGGATTTACAGGGCATGTATATCTGATGCCCACAGGTGGTGTTGAGAGTGTGTATGCATTAAACAATCGTCGTGTAGCAGAACTTGCTATGAAACACGGATTAAGATACAGCGATAGATTACAAGTACCGCTATTTAAAAATGAATGGGGTACTTAATGGAATCGCATAAAAGAACTATAGCAAGATCAATAGTGTGGAGGATCATTGCTACGCTAGTAACCGCTATATGGGCAGGATGGTCTGGTGCTATTCTTGCTAACATTGTTTTGACAGTACTACATTACATACATGAGCGTGTATGGTTAAAAATTAAATGGGGAAGAGAATGATTTTTGATTGGCTAACACGTAAACCTAAACAAGAACCTAAAGAAGAGAAACCCAAGACACATAAGATTAAGGCAAAGACTGCTAAAGAACTCGCAACAGAAGCGGGTGAACCTTATGTGAGTGTGGTCACTGTGGAACTAGATCCTGATGATGTAGGCAATGGTGCATTTGAATTAGACTGGAATGAAATTTTTATTGCACGATTAGTAAAGGCCGGGTTCCAGCAGAAAAAAGATGATACTGATGCTGATATTGTGGATCGTTGGTTTCAAACAGTATGTAAAAATATCATTGCAGAAAACTACGAACAATGGGAAGTTAATCAACCGTTAGATGCTCGACCACGTATGGTTGATCGAAGAGACCTTGGCGGAGGAAGAACCGAAGTCTCATGATTTTGTACGTGAATGGTGACAGTCATAGTGCAGGTGCCGAAGCAGTTAATGATTTTGGCTTTGCCGAGGACGACGGTTTGTATTACGGACTAGGTAGACAACCTCATCCTGACAACTTGCAGGTCAGTTATGGATGCAATATTGCTAACGAACTATCGGCTATATTGCATTGTGATGCCGAATCGGCCAGTTCAAATACGAGAATTATAAGAACCACAAGACAATATCTTACGGAATATACTCCAGATGCCGTTATAATTGGGTGGAGTACCTGGGAAAGAGAAGAGTGGTTACACGAAGATGTTTATTGGCAGGTCAATGCCGGCGGTGTTGGACATGATTGGCCTGGCCCAATAAAAGAACGATACAAAGAATATGTTGTCAACTTAGATTGGGACTTGGCAGAACAGCAGGCCCATAAAGCAATATACGAACTACATACTGAATTATCAGATCTCAAAATTCCTCATTTGTTTTTTAATACTTACAGTTATTTTAAACAACCAGTCGTTGATTGGCACGAGAATTATTTTTATCCGTACGACCAAAACTTAACTTATTATAAATGGTTAACCGATTACGGCTTTGAATCAAAACCAAGCTACCATTTTGGAGCTGCTGCTCATAGAAAATGGGCAGAATTTCTTTTACCGCACTTGACACGATTGTTATAATTATTTCTTATATCCTAAATTAGGTTTACCCAACTTAGCTTGGCGTATCTTTTCTTTAGTTTCATCTGATATTGGTCCTTTGATTTTACCTGACCAATGTCCAATTCTGTTTAATGCCTTACCTGTTTTTGAAATTTTATCTTTTATTTCTTGTGATTTTGGTCCGTGGGATTTGCCTTTGTTTGAAGAGGTACAGCCAGTCATTATTTGTCGTAAATGCTCTTTTTGTTCTTCTGACATAGGTTTACCTTTGTTATGTGCTGGCTTTGATTTCTTTACACCTTTAAGTAATCCGCTAGTGCCACCGATGCCGCCTGCTGCAAGATTCCAACCAATGTGTATTGTCGGTCTTAATTCTTTTTCAAAATCATAACAGGATTCTTCTGTACCAATGTAAATAATATCGTATATTATTTCAGACTCATTATTTTTGATTTCCTCATGCAATCTATAACGTTGTTTTGAACTTTGATGTTCGGTAAATCGTCTTGATGGATCTATAGATACCCCAATATATCCATCATTCCAAGAATGATTTGATAAATGGATCCAATAAACTGAACAGATAAATTTTTGATGTAAATACATTGCTGACATTGCTCCATAATGTTAGAGTAGTTGGGAACGCCAATTCCGCGAACTACAATCTTATTTATCCAAAATTTATTTTTTTGTTGACATTATTCAAATTAAATGCTACTATTATTAAATGAAAAAAAGATTCTTGGTCGTAGATACCGCAAATACATTCTTCCGAGCCAGACACAGTGCCCATCGTCAAAGCGATACTTGGGATAAACTGGGTTTTGCTATTCATGTAACACTTGGTAGTGTTAATAAAGCATGGCGCGATCAGAAAGCCGATCATGTTGTATTCTGCTTAGAAGGTCGCAGTTGGCGCAAAGACTTTTACGAACCGTATAAAAAGAATCGTGCTGTTGCCCGTGCCGCACTTACCGAAGCCGAAGCAGAAGAAGATCGACTGTTCTGGGAAACCTTTGATGAACTTAAAACATTCTTAAGCGAAAAAACTAACTGTACAGTATTGCGTCACGAAAACTTAGAAGCAGATGATCTTATTGCTGGTTGGATACAAAGTCATCCCGAGGATCATCATACTATTGTCAGCAGCGACACTGACTTCTATCAACTACTGGCATCAAATGTAAATCAGTACAATGGTATCAGTGATGAGCTTCATACACTAGCGGGTATCCTGGACAAAAAGGGTAAACCGGTAATTGATAAAAAGACAAAAGAACCTAAAAAAATTCCAGATCCTTCGTGGATCTTGTTTGAGAAATGTATGCGTGGTGATCCCACTGACAATGTGTTCTCGGCATATCCTGGTGTTAGGACCAAAGGCTCCAAGAACAAGGTTGGGCTCCAAGAGGCCTATGAGGATAGAGATAAAAAAGGATTCAACTGGAACAATCTGATGTTACAGCGGTGGACTGATCATAATGGCGAAGAACATCGTGTACTAGATGATTATCAACGCAATGTACAGCTAGTAGATCTTACTGCACAGCCCGACGAAGTCAAAGCCAAAATTGCAGCAACTATTGCCGAAGGCGCAGTAAAGCGAAGTCGTCCCATGGTAGGCGCACAGTTCTTGAAGTTCTGTGGCAAGTATGAGTTGAATAAATTAAGCGAACACAGTCAACACTATGCAGAAATGCTAGGTACGGAGTATCCTGGATGACCACGTGGTTGGTATTGACTTTATTGTTAGTTAAACACTGTCTGGCTGATTTTTGCTGGCAAACCAATCGTATGCTAAAAGACAAAGGACACTTTGGTAGACTTGGTGGCTTTCAACATGCTGGACTTCACGGTGCATTGACCTATGTTATCCTAATGCATTTTTTAAATCTGCAGGCCTGCGTTATGTTGGCTGCATTTGATATGATTATACACTATGTCATTGATTGGGCTAATAGACGTATATCTGTTAGGTTAACTACAGAAGATAATGCGTATTGGGTATGGTTTGGCATTGACCAATTACTACACTATTTGACTTATCTATTGATTGGGTTTACAGTTTCAATTTTATTAACAGAATATATATGATTAAATCAATTGGTGGTGGAGAGTATGTAATGGTACAAGGTGGTGTAACCATACCAAATAGTCTCCTTCACAGCAACGTACAGAACGAATTAAGAGTCACAGGCAATTTACGATATAATGCCAATGTTAGTCAACTTGAAGTATATGATGGCCACGATTGGCGCATGTTCAATACCTCGCATGCCGCTGTGGATCTAACTGCTCAAGCTAAAGAAATTCTTGGCTGGGCAGAACATAAAATGCACGAAGAAAAGAAACTACGGGCGATGATGGAGCGGCATCCAGGACTAAAAGACTTGCACGACAAGTTAGAAATGATGAAGATACTTTGTTACAAAGAGGATAAAAAATAATGAAATGGTTTAGACGAATTGTTTGGCGAATGACCAAACGTGCCTGGGAAGACAATGACGAGTTCGAACATGAACAACAGCACAAAATATCAAGTAATTCACATTCAGTTTCTGTGCGGCGTAGTCGTGGCAATCTGTCAAGAATGTTTGATGAAGCTGATTCGGAACCTGCTCGACTACGTGCATCAAGTATGAACTTTAGACTGTATGCCTGTGTTGGTGGACACATACTTGAAACTTCTATCTATAATGAAAAAGACGATGAAACTGATCATACCTTGTATATGATCAAAGACGATGAGGATTTTGCCAAACAAGTATCACAATCTATTATGTTGGAGATGATGAAACGATGAGTAATTATAATATGTCTGCAACAGCAGTTGGTCCGTTGACTATGGGACAGATATCACCAATTGACATCGGAGGTTACTCTGACAAATCTAAATTACCTAATAAAAAAATATCCTTTGATGTACATACTGCACACGGTGGTTATGTTATTAAAGTGTCAAAGGGATACGGTGCAGAAGATGATATGTATGTTGTCTCAGATGATCAAGACCTAGGCCAAGAACTTGGTAAAATTGTTACACATCACACACTGGCAAAAGAATGATAAACGAACGAATTGCAAAACCTGTTGTTAAAGATAAATTCTGGGTAGTCGAAGATCAAGGACAAAAGATTGCTACCATCCAAGCACGTAACGATGGGGGTTTTGTTTACGTACACGACGATTTAAGAGAATACTTTCCATCAGTGAAAATTCTAAAACAAAAGTATCAGATTAAATTTTCCACTGTTGATAAAAATAAAACAAAAACTAATAATACAGTGTATGATTATCCAGTAACTGGGCGAGTGTACAATCAAGTATTCGATATCCTAAGACGATTACCTATCTATACTAAAACACCCAAGAGTAAAAGTTTTTTCTGTGCAGGATATTACCTAATAGAATTAAACAATGCATGGACCGTACAATACTGTCCAAAAAATATTACCTTGTGTAGATACGACTTTGTTGGACCATACAAAAGTGAAGAAGAAGTTAACCAAGTGTTAAAGGAAAAAAATGCAAAATATTAGTCTAGCAATTCAAAACTTCAACAATCGTGTCAAGCAAATGAATCAAAGTGGTAGTAAACAACTTGTACTTAACATTGATGAAGCTCGTAATTTGCACTCGGATATATATGCTTTACTGGCCAATTTGGCAGAAGCAGTATCTACTCCTAGAAATACAGAAGAACCAGTCACACCCGGACTCGATGGCGGGGGCTTTAAGTAATCTACGCCGTTTAAAGTCATAAATACACAGTTCAAGGAAAGTCTACGATGTCCAGACCTAAACCAACAGTGTTGTTAGAACACGTTAATAAAACTAACTTCAAGAGCGATCAGGTATTAAGCAGCGAAGGAATCTGGGCGGTTTTCTACGACAATAAACCCATTAATCTTAAAACTCATAATATTCTATTGCACTATCCTGGTCCAAAATACAAAAAGGTCTCTTTTAGTAATAGCGGACATGCTATCAATCTTTGCAAAAAACTTAACACATTGTTCAAGACCGATAAATTCACCGTGGTCTTAATGAAACAAGGTGACCAAATCTACCCTTAATCAATCGCATTATACTCGTGTCTTTTTAGAAGCTGCGGGTATAGGAATGGACAACTTTGAGTATTATCGTCGGGATTGGTGGTTTAATCATACTGTTCCCGCCAATCTCAGACTAAGCAAATCCGGCATCGTGTTTGTTGAAAAGTATGCCAAAATTACAACGTATCAAATTGAACTTGCCAACCCATTACTAAGCAGAACATTCGTACAATTGTCACGCCTGTTTACTTGTCCTTACTATATTAAAAAAAATAATAAAATTGTATTACTTGGAGAAGAAGAAACTGTGTTGCTAAGTTTGCATGCCAACAATCTACAGCAATATTTGGATAACTTGCAACTTTAGCAACGGTTGACAGTAATTTTCTTTTTTTATATACTACACTTCTTTAAATAACTTCATTAAAGGAGTAGCAATGTCTGCGGATAATGTAAATCAATTGCGTACAGTGGTTCGAGGAGCAAATCCTTTTGCTCCTATTGCAAAAATTAAAAATCAACAGTTGTCAAATAAAAAAGGCAAATACGAAGCATTGCCACAACGAGCACAACCGTTAATTGCTTCTTCTAAAATTCAAGAAGCAATTAATATTCTGAAACAACGACTAAACGGTGAAGTATATATTCAAGAACATTTTGGACGTCTGATGGAAGTTGATGAAAGTTTAATTGACATCAATATTGATATACAAAGGTTTTTGGAAGAACTTCATATTGCTGATAATATTATTACTTTATTTGATCCGCGTATTATGCAACCTCTTAATGTTATCTTTATTAAAGAGACTGGACGTTACAGTTCATGGGAGGGGCAACAAAGTGGTACAGCGTTTTATCTCATGAAACATTTTGGATTAATTGCACCTGGTACTAAGATTCAATGTAAGGTAGTTGACGACGATCTTGTTGTGCCAGGAAGCACTGATGTTGGAGAAGCTGTTGGTAATTATGGATTTAGACGGCTTGGCGGCAGTGGTCGTAAATCTATTGATGCTTTCTTTGTCCATCGTAGTCGTGTTAACGGCAAAAGACTTTACGGATCAAATTTGACCGAAGATGTACAGAGCCACGAGTTACAAGAGATACTAGAGAAAAATAATATGTTTCCTGCTCCTGCAGTAGAAGCAAAAGGTCAGCAGGCACAGCCAGGAATGGTTACTTATATTACTGGTGTAAACAATATCGGACATCACGGTGCAGAAACAGAAGAAATCTTTGAAATGGGTAAGGAAGATTTACAATGGGCACTAAACTGGCATAATACTTATTTTGCTAACGAAAAAGGTGTTGATGGTGGTTTTATTCTTGCATTTGGTCGTTTAAGTGCAGAAGCTCGTGATGAGAATGTTGAACTTACTCCCGAACTTGAACTTGATTTATATAATCATATTCGTGCTACTTACGGAAGCCCAAAAGGATTTCATGCAGACTGCAAAACTAGACTCAAGAAATTTCAAATTGCAAATAATCTTAAAGATTCCTGGTCTGATTCCTGTCTTACTCCTATTTTAATTATTGATTATCTAAATGCGGGCGGACAATGTGCTGTTCCTCAAGTGAAAGGCATGACAACATATGGTGGAATCTAATTTAGATTATTACTTTTACCTTTGGCGTAATCGGATTGTGCTAGATGATGATCTTATAGTCACTCGAACCTGTTTCGGAATTACTGGCAATCCGTTTGGCCCAAACGGTCGTCTCAACGGATACGAAGGACACAACGGAAAATTAATTCAGTTTGCAGATATGTGGATTGGTCCAAAACGTCCTATTAAAGATCTTGAAGACCATATAAAGGCAGAATTCTATGATTATGCAGTCACGGGCCATTTAGGATTTAGATACGAATGGATAAACGAAGAAGTCGAGTACGATCAAATTAAATCTTGGGTAGAGTGGGAAGTTAGTGGACATCCAAGCATTAGCAAATATGTAATAGTGTAAAATTAACAACCGTTGACCAAAAATGCCCGTTTTGCTATAATAATAGAGTAGTAAAGCGGGCATTGCTTTTGTAGCAACTAGTTGTTAAAAAGTAACCGTTGCACATAATTCCCCGTTTTGCTATAATGTTTGTACGTTAACTAATAAGGAGTCGTAAATGTCTAAACTTTTTACTTTTGCCGGCACTTGTACAGAAAAAGGCGCTACTGTTTACAAATTTGCTAACGACGCTAAACGTGCCAAAGCATTAGAGCGTTTTGGTTGCACAGATGTTAACATGATTGAGCTGCCGTTTGCAATGGGTAAAGAAGCGGCTGTTGATTATCTTGGTACACAAGGCATTACAGCAGGCAAAATGCCCCGTGTTGCTAAAACTGCAACTGTTGCTAAAGTAGCAAAGGTTGCTAAAACTGCAACTGTTGTTAAAACGGCAAAGCGTGTTGGCGACAAGCCGCGCAAAAATCAAAGCCCAGAGGATTTTGCTATTGCATGGTTTGCAGACAAAGAAGCTCGCGTTAATGCAAAATTTGGATTCTAATAGTTTGATAGTCTGTGGTGTAACAGCCACAGACTTTAATTCACTGTTTAACTATAATATGTTTTCACATGTTGACAAGGAGAACTTAAATGGCAGTAACTGAAAGTCGTACTGTAACACCCGAAGAAGCACGTAGTCGTATGTTGCGCTGCTTCAAGCATAAGCGTCCTGTGTTCCTCTGGGGGCCGCCAGGCGTAGGCAAATCCGAAGTAGTAGCAGACATTGCTACAGAGCTCGGTGGCTACATGATTGACTTGCGACTATCGCAAATGGAGCCAACTGACATTCGCGGCATCCCGTTCTTTAACAAGAACAACGAGAAGATGGATTGGGCACCACCCATTGACTTGCCCGACGACGAGCTCGCTGCACAGTATCCTATTGTTGTGTTGTTGCTTGACGAGATGAACTCAGCGGCACCTGCAGTGCAGGCAGCGGCCTATCAGTTGATTCTGAATCGACGCATTGGCAAATACAAGTTGCCGGACAATGTTGTTATGGTAGCTGCAGGCAATCGTGACAGCGACAAAGGTGTTACGTTCCGTATGCCTAGTCCGTTGGCAAATCGTTTCTTGCACTTAGAAGTACGTCCAGACTTTCAATCATGGCAGAACTGGGCTGTTAAAAACAAGATCCACTCGGATGTTGTTGGTTACTTGAGTTTTGCCAAAGCCGACATGTTTGACTTTGATCCACGTAGTAACAGTCGTTCATTCGCTACACCACGTACTTGGACCTTTGCTAGCGAGTTCTGTCATGACAAGGATATGTCTGACGCAGAATTGACTGACTTGATTGCAGGTTGTGTTGGCGAAGGTACTGCTGTTAAGTTTATGGCGCATCGCAAACATGCTGCTAACTTGCCCAAGCCCGAAGACATTCTGGCAGGCAAGGTCAAAGAGTTAAAGACCAAAGAAGTTTCGGCAATGTATTCTTTGACTACGAGTATGTGTTATGAGTTGCAAGACTACTACACCAAGAACGGCAAAGACAAGTTGGCTGAGTTCCACAAAATGGCAGACAACTTCCTGCGATTTATGATGGATAACTTTACAACTGAAGTTACTGTTATGGGTGCTCGTGTTGCATTGACTACATACAATCTGCCAATGGTTCCTGGCAAGATGCCTAGCTTTGACGAGTTCCATCAGCGTTTTGGCAAGTATGTTTTAGCAGCAGCAGGCAGTTCTAAATAATCTGAGTCGCGTGTGAGGCAGGGGCAGGACCTGGTCCGTAAGACCCTTTTTATTATGCAATTTATTCTTGAAAAATTAGACGGGAGGCATACCGGACACGAACTGTGGAAGTATCGTGTGTATATGCTACAGTATGTGTTATACCAGCACAGCAACGATAGATTCAAAGGTTTTCACGATTTGAGAGTTTGGATGACCGAGCAATATGGTCCGAGTTGTGAACGAAATTACTATATAAACACAGCCGAAGCACATAAAGCCTACAAAGGGCACGAACTGTTTAATCCGCCTTGGTGTTGGCACATAGATGTCAGCCAAGGAGACTTGTACATCTACATTAAAGATGATGCAACATTGAGTAATATCCAATTAAAATGGCTTTGACAGTAAATCCATTTTGTTATATAATATGTTTACACGTTAAGGAGGCGACATGGCAGAATCTACTGTAATTGACAAAGCAAAAGTTAAGACTGTAACTAACCCAAAGACGGACGCGGCTGCTCGCGAAAAACTTACTACTGCTCGCATTGGCTTGCTGCTAAAGGCTCCGTTCTTTGGACAGTTGGCTACACGTATGACGCTTACTAATGCCGACGAATGGTGCGGTACTGCTGCTACAGACGGACGCAAGTTCTATTACAATAGCGAGTTTGTTAACAACATGCCGCTTAAACAACTTGAGTTCTTGGTTGGACACGAGATCCTGCATGCTGTATATGATCACATGGGACGCCGCGGCGACCGACTGCCTCGGCTGAGTAATATTGCTGCTGATTATTGTGTTAACCAAGACTTGGTTGAACAACGTATTGGCGAAAAGATTAGTGTAGTACCTATCTTGTTTGATTCTAAGTTCAAAGGGCAAAGCTACGAAGAAGTATATGATTACTTGTACGAGAACGCAGACAAGATCAATATGGAACAGCTGGAGCAGATGATTCTCGACGAGCACTTGGAAGATGACGGTGACGGTGACGGTGACGGCGACGGTGAAGATGGCAAAGGTCGCCCTCGACTGAGCAAAGAAGAAGCACAGGCTATCCGCGATGAGATCAAAGGTGCTGTTATTGCTGCGGCACAGAGTGCAGGTGCAGGTAACTTGCCTAGCGGTGTCAAGCGTTTACTCAAAGACATGACTGAGCCAGTAATTGGCTGGAAGGAATTATTACAGCAACAGATTCAAAGTGTTGTCAAGAATGACTTTAGCTGGGCACGGCCAAGTCGTAGGGGTTGGCACATGGATGCCATATTGCCTGGCTTGAAGCCCGGTGAGATGATTGATGTGTGCATTGCCATGGACCAGTCGGGCAGTATCAGCGAAGAAGATAGCAAGGCATTTTTGGGTGAGATCAAAGGTATCATGGAAGCATTCGACGAGTACAAGATTACACTGTGGTGCTTTGACACAGACATCTATAACGTGCAGACATACACGTCAGACAACATTGACGACATCATGGAGTATGAACCTCAAGGCGGTGGCGGCACTGACTTTATGGCCAATTGGGAGTTCATGAAAGCGAATGCGATTGAACCCAAGAAGTTCATTATGTTTACTGATGGTATGCCGTTTGGTGAGTGGGGCGAAGAGCAGTATTGCGAAACTGTTTGGATCATTAAAGGTAACCCAGGTTGCGAACCACCATGGGGCATTTGGGCACATTACGAAGAAGCAGCGAAAGGACGTTGATATGAAACGAGCTTGGCGATTTATTAAATGGTGTTTTGTTGGTATGGGGTTGGCTGAATGGTACCTGCTGTCAGGAAGTTTTTGTTTAGGCTCCGGACTAGCTGCAATAGCACAAGGTGACAATGAGTCTAAGCAATTTTGGTTTGGTGCTGCTGCAGTTATAGCAATAATTGCTATGCTTAGTTTTATCTTACAAGGTATCAAGTCAATGTGGAATCGTTTCAAAGAAGATGACGAACGAGCCTTTAACATACTTAAAGATAAAGATCTAAAATGAAAGAATCAACAATTATATGGATTGCTGTTGTGCTATTAATAGCAACATTGTGTGTAGTTCATTTAATGAATAAACCTCAAGGTATGTGGATTAATTGTGACATAGCAGAAATTAGTCCAGACTATACCAACGCAATCAAGGAAGCCTGTAGAAAAGCAAGGAGTGATAATGATTATAGACCTAAATAATGAAGCAGTGGATGGCCTTATTAAAAGCATCTTGATTCAAGACTACAAAGGATTACTTGAAGATACTGATCGTTTAAACAAGCTCAAAAATAAAGGAGCACATCAACTAAAAGATATCGAACACAACTTGCGTTATATTGAGGCAATGGAAACACTAATGGAATATTATGTTGGATTCCAATGGAAGGATCAACTGTGAAACACGTAGGCATAGCTGTTGGTATGGACATGTTCGAACGTATTGATCGTGTTCGCGAACTGGCTGATCATTATGGATTCAGACTAGGCAAGATACCATATAACAGTTATGGTGCAACTGACAATATTGACAATATTGCACTATATCCAAAAGATCAAAGTCTACCTGTGTACAGTCGTGATGCTTGTTTTTTTAGTGGCAACTTGGTCGAACTTGAAAACTTCTTCGAAGGTATTCGTTGGTCAAGAAACTATGATCAAATGATTGGTGCAATGTCTGCACAACGTCGCGAACAGTTTGAAGCAAAAGAGATTGCAAGATTAGCCAAAATACAGTATAATCAAGAACGTGCAGAAACTTTTAAAACACTTAAAAAGGAATTTGATAATGGAACCGATTGACTTCAACAATGTTAAAGCCAGCAAAAAAGTAAAGAAGTTGATTGCTGAATTGCAATATCGTGTACTGCAAACAGAGGATGCACTCGAAGATATTGCTCGTGCTGCTGAGATTGCCGAAGTAACCGGACAAGTTGAAATGATGAGTATCTTTGTACAACAGGCAAATGAATTACTTCGAGATCGTATTGTTCGCCCGGATTCAAGTATTGCTGCCGACAATTATAAAATGACTATTGTTACAGACGACGATCCGGTAGAGGACAATAAGAATGTTACGTAACGGTGAAGCTAATCCGTTAAATGTACACGGGCTTCGCGAACTAGAGCGTTGCCCGCCTCATTTTGTACAAGTACAATTTGATCTAAGGTGTTCCCGTAAACAAATCACTGATTGGATTTGGGAAAACTTTGAAGGTCGTTTTTGGTTTGGTGATTGGTTTTATACTAACAATACTGGTGTCATTGCAATGGATACTTGTGCCGCATTTGAACTACCTGGCGAAGCAAGTATGTTTGGATTATGTTTGGACCAAATACAGGCTAATACCTACTACAAATAAAAATATTCCTGTGGTTATTGTTTGAGTAAATAATAGTAGTTATTTACGGAGAACATATGGAACAAGAAACTCAACCAGAAGCACCAAGTTTATCACTAAACGATTTGGTACTTCTTCTTAATCTAGTCAGAGTCACTGCAGACCGCGGTGCAATCAAAGCAGAAGAAATGTCAGCTGTGGGCGCAGTCTACGAAAAGCTGGGCAAATTTCTGCAAGCAAGTGGTGCATTAAATCAATCTGCACCTACACCCCCAGAATCTGAAGCATCAGACGATTCAAACGCATAATACCTAGGAGACTTATATGTTAAAGCACGTTGGCAAACACAACGATAAAAGATGTGTTATTGTATTTCGAAAGATACCTGAACTTGAGCATATGGCTCTTGTTGTTTACAGTGATCTATTACCACGTATGACACACGATGAAATTATGCGGGCAGTTGAAAGTCCTCAAGGACAAGAGGCAATGGACATCTCCGAAGTTCTATTTAGAACTATCATGGCAGACGGAAACAACTGCCTAGAGAGTCTACATCGCAACGGACTAATGAAAAAAGTTCCAACTAATCAAGTGTTAGTGACACCTACCACTACTTCAAGTGTACGTCTTGATGAACTCAACGACATCTTAGATGAAATGGCCAAAGGTAAAGAAGCAATGGAACGATTACAGAACATCGATTCTAATCGCGGATTTACAGGTAAAAAGAATAACACTGACAAGAATCAACCACGACGTGCCGAAATCCAAGAACTTGGTGAGCGTAAAATGCGTGAAGCCCAAGGAAATACTAGCGCAGCCGACATGCTAGCTGGTATGCTAAGTGACAACGATCTAGCCGTACAACGACTAGAACAAGCACAAAGAATGGAAGCTAGTGCTAAACAACTTTTAGAAGAAGCAGCACGTCTTAAAGCAGAAGCAGGCAGTCTAGATCCTAAGGTAAACAATGTCGGAACAAAAACCAAAAAAACCACGACAAAAAAGCAAACGGCTTAACTTAAACAGCAAAGCAAAATGGGAATCTATTTTAAAATCCGTAGAGAAAAAAGAGATCCCAATTGCTATGCTGGAAAGTATAAATGTTAATCTTGCAGACGGTACTATAGTTAAAATCAATATACGTGAACTATTATCCGAAGGTGCTGATCCTGATGATCTAGAGCATGAGATAAAAGATAAACTCAGAGCACTAGACAATATAATTGATGATATTGATTTTTTCATCAGTGTAAAAGAGGTAGCCAAGATTGTTCAACCAGCTACCGACGAACTATTAAAAAATTTATGATTTGTACTATATTTGCTACAGACCAAATGGGAACATTTGGTAACCGAGGTACTTTACCTTGGCCAATGGATCCTGAGGATATGTCTTGGTTTCGAGAACATACTCATGATCAAATTGTTGTAATGGGACGACGTACATGGGACGATCCTAAAATGAAGAAGCCGTTACCTAATAGAGTTAATTGTGTTATTAGCAATAGCCCTATTGTAGGGTACCCTAGTGTACGACGACTGTCGGGTGATTATAAAAAACAAATCAAGGATCTACAAACGTTATTCCCAAATAAAAATATTTTTATACTCGGCGGTCCTGAACTCATAATGGACTGTAAAGATTTAATAGACTATGCTTATGTAACACATCGCAAAGGTGCAGCACATAGTGACGTTCGTATTGATCTTCGAGCGTTTATGACCGGAATGCGAATAACTAGTAGTCGACCTAGCACAGATAAAATGTTAAACTTTAGTATCTACAAAAATATAGATATCTTCAGACCTTTATAAATGGAACAACAATACTTAACAGCATTGCGTGAAGTTTTAGAAACTGGAACACGCAGAGATGATCGCACGGGTGTGGGTACCATATCTAAATTTGGTATGCAGCAACGATACGATCTGTCCCAGGGATTTCCTGCTGTCACTACCAAGAAATTAGCGTGGCGGGCTTGTGTAGGTGAACTACTTTGGTTCATCGAAGGCAGTGGTAGCGAGCGCAGGCTTGCAGAACTCACACACGGCATTGCTGACGGTAAGGCGACTATATGGACTCCCAATGCACTTGCTCCTTATTGGAAACCCCGGGCCAAATTTGATGGTGACTTGGGTCGGGTATACGGAGTACAATGGCGTCATTGGCGTACAATTAAACCGCGTGAACCAAATGCTACATTCAAAGACGGTTTTGGATCTACTTATCGTAGGATAGGTAGTGAAGTAGAATTACGAGAAGTAGACCAATTACGCCAATTGATTGACGGTATTCGCAAAGACCCATATGGTCGTAGACATATATTAACAGCATGGAATCCTGGTGAGCTAGATCAAATGGCTCTACCACCTTGTCATTGCTTTGCGCAGTTTTATGTCTCCGACGGTCGGTTGTCGTGCCAAATGTACCAGCGTTCTTGTGATATGTTTTTAGGTGTACCTTTTAACATAGCAAGCTATAGTTTACTAACACATATGATTGCTCATGTGTGCGGTCTTCAGGTAGGCGAGTTCGTTCACGTACTCGGCGACGCACATATATATTTGGATCATATAGATCAGGTAAACGAACAATTGAAGCGTGAACCATTACCTGCTCCACGACTACTGCTAAGTCCGGGTATACAAGAAATCACAGAGTTTACCATGGGTGATATTGTGCTACATGACTATCAATCGCATGGTGCTATTAAAGCCCAAATGGCGGTATAATGATTACTATGCTAGTGGGCGATACAACAGAATATCTATCTGTTGCGGCAAAAAAATATAGTAATAATGCAAGTTTGATTACCGAAGATAATTTCAGAAATATTTCAAACGGAGTTTATTATATTAGTCTTGGCGATTTTACATCTATTAAAAATTTTGTATTGGCTTTACATAGCGCAAATAGATTAATTTATTGTCCACCAAAATACTGGACCGACACTGATAGAAATAATTTTAGTTATATGCAAAAGTGGACGGAATTTTACTTACATGCATATAGTGGTTATAAAAAAGTCGAGGGAATAGAGCAAGTATCTAATATCAGTGACACTGATGCAATGTTGTCACTTGTTGATACTAGAAAAGTTGATTCTCAGCAATTATGGGTTGCAGGATGTAGTGTGTCTGCCGGTGACTGGTTAAACCCCGAAGACAGATATGGTCAAATATTATCGAACAAATTAGAAATTCCTGTATCATTTTTAGCGAAAAGCGGAAGTTCTATTAAATGGGCTTCGGATCAGATTTTACGTTCTGATATACGAAAAGATGATATTGTAATTTTTGGATTGACTTCTGCATGCAGATTCAATTATTATCAAAATAAAAAAGTTCTACATGTCAATAGTTCTTTTTATGAATCATTTCCAGAATTTAATAATTTAATTAATATTACCACACTTGACAGCGAAAATAGTATATATCAATCAATAATAAGTGTTTATCAGGTAATTAATTTTTGCAAGGCAATTGATGCCAAATTGATACTGGCGGGAATATTCGTTGAAAATGAAGAACTATCACACTTTTCGTCTATACCAGGTTATCGTCACTTGTACGGATTTTTTGGCCTAAATATCGACGACATGTTTATTGATTTTGCGGACGACAATCTGCATCCTGGGCCACTAATGCACCAATGGTACGCAGACCAAATATTGAATTTTATAAAAGAAAAATAACTTTATGGTACTACATTCATTTACAATGGGAGATGTAGAAGATCCTTATCTCTACGCAGGGTTCCCAATCTCTGAATGGCAGCAAACAGAAATGGGACAATGGGTTATGGCGAATGTAATAGAAGAACCAGTGTTTACTATAGCACCTGATATTCTTAGCATGGGGCATCGTGTAGTAATAACAGGTAAACTTACCCCCGAAGCAGAAACTTATTTCACACTAAAATATCGATGAAAATACTTGTAACTGGTGCTGCTGGTTTTATTGGGCATAACGTTGTTCGTTTTTTAGAGCAACAAGAAAACGAAATCTTTGGATTAGATAATAGAACAAACTATGGATTTATTCCCAAAGACGAAGCAGAATATTTGTTTAAAGAACGTGCTAAAAGAATACATACGTTTCCAATGGTTGGGGATATACGCAATAACGATGATATACAACAGCGTGTAGGAATGTTTGGTATTAAGACTATTGTTCATCTTGCCAGTTTTCCAAGACAGAAGGTAGTAGAACAAAATCCAGCACTAGCCAGTGAAGTTATGAGTACCGGATTAATTAATTTACTTGAGGCTGCTAGAACACATCGGATTAAACGTTTTGTATACATTAGTAGCAGCATGGTATACGGAGACTTTGAAAATGATGTTGATGAAGCTTCCCCGTGTAATCCAATTGGCCAATATGGCATCATGAAGTACATGGGCGAGAAGTTGGTTGAAGATTATGCTCGCAAATACGGATTTGAATATGTAATTATACGTCCCAGTGCTGTATACGGTGAATATGATGTAGAGGATCGTGTGGTCAGTAAGTTTATGTTAGGTGCCATGCGTGGCGAAACATTACGAGTTAAAGGTGCCGGAGAAGTATTAGACTTTACCTATGTAGAAGATGCTGCAATGGGCATTGCACAGGCCACTACAAATAACCTAGCTGCAAATAAAATTTATAATATCACTCGCAGCGATACAAAATTAACTACATTACGCGAAGCAGCAGAAATAGCAATCGCAATAGCAGGCAAAGGCTCAATTGAAATACAAGATAGAGATCTGAGTTTTCCTAAACGTGGTCGTTTAAATATTGAACGTGCAGTGAAAGATTTTAATTATAACCCAACAGTTAATGTAGAAGAAGGATTCCGTCGTTACTACGATTGGTTTCAGAGATCATATTACTGGCAGCAAAAAATAGGATAATATATGAATAAATTGTCGTACGACTGGTGGTTAGATATGTCAGATATGGAGTTCTTTGCTTGGTACGAAGATATTTTTACTAACGAAGAACTAGATACAATAGAAAAATTAGTGTCCGATAATGATCTTTATATTGGGGAAATATCAGGCGACACTAAAGATACTACTATTAGAGATAGTAAAATTAATTTTATAGAATCTAACATTGAATCTAATAAATGGATATTTGAAAGATTTACTGGATTAATCAACAATGCCAATGAACGATTTTTTAAATTTGAATTAAGTCGATTAGAATCATTACAATACACTGTGTATAACAAAGGACAATTTTATCGGGATCATATGGATCTTGGATATAAAAATCCAAATAATGCTATTCGTAAATTGAGCTTTACTATGCAATTATCTAATCCTGCTGATTACGATGGTGGCGAACTATTGATCAAACATGGATCAACTCCTGACGTTGCACGTAAAAATCGAGGTGCTATTACAGTCTTTCCTTCGTATATTATGCATGAAGTGACTCCTGTTACACGAGGTACACGTAAAAGTATTGTTGGTTGGGTAACTGGTCCTCGCTGGCGATGAGCATAATTCCTTTTTTTGGTGTTGCTAGACAATATGCAAACTTGCGAGAGGAAATACTTGATGTTACTGATCGTGTATACTCTACTGGTCGGGTTTTAGACGGCGAATACACTAGAGAGTTTGAATTACAGATAGCAAGACGATGCCAGAGAGCGTATGCACTTGCAGTCAACTCCGGCACTCAGGCCTTAATCTTTGCACAGATGGCCACCATGGATCGCCCGCCATATTCAGTTTTAATTCCCACAGTTAGTTTTGTAGCCACTATTAATAGTGTGCTTATGAATAATCATACCCCGGTATTCTGCGATGTTGATTATAAAGGATTACTGGATCTTGATTCATATTCGTATAAGCTAGATCAAAGTGTTGGTGCAGTTATGTATGTAAATCTATTTGGTAACTGCCTTGACTGGGATAGATTCCAAATGCATACCAAGTTCTTTAATGATGATCTAGTTATAATCGAAGATGCTGCACAAAGCTTTGGTGCCAGTTATAAAGGTACGCCTAGTGGCAAGATGGGTGATGTAAGTGTGTTAAGTTTTGACCCAACCAAGAATCTAAACAACTACGGATCGGGTGGTATGATACTTACAGACGATTTTCAAATATACGAAACCGTTCGCGGACTTAGAGACAACGGCAAAATCATACACGACACCCCAGGCACTAACAGTAAGATGAGCGAGGCTGACTGTGCTCAGATGTTGATTAAACTAGGACACTTTGACGCATGGCAGCGTCGTAGATCGGAAATTGCCAACTACTACATACAAGAACTATATCAATACGTAGACATTCTTACTTCCAACGAAGGAGTAGAACATGCCTGGCATAAGTTTGTTATTAGAACAGAACATAGATCTGCATTAATGAGTCACTTATCATATCAAGGAATTGAAACCAAGGTACACTACGACTATGCATTATACGATCTAGGTGTAGGATTTAATTATGTAGATTATAGTCGAGATTTATACACAGAAACAAGTACTTTTACTAGAGAATGTTTAAGTTTACCCGTATATCCTGAACTGTCCGATGCAGAAGTAGAAACTGTAGTAGAAAAAATTAAGCAGTATATAGATTATTAAATCTATTCTTCAACCAAGCCCATTCAAAACTTAACATAAGTTTATCGTAGTCCCCCGCAACTTCTTCGTAGTAATTTACAGCATCAGCTGATCCACGCAAGCACCATTCGGCATAATCACCATCTGCTACTGTTAACCAAGTGTTTAATCTGTGCTCAGTCTCTAGTGTAGGTTGTGTGGCCATAAAGTGTTTTAACTTAACTACTTCACGGAATGCTGTGCGCCAAGTCATCCAAGGATCTTGATTGAATCGTGCTATTCCACTTAATAAAGGTACACTCTCATGAGGCTGACTTAATGTAAAGTCAATACCAGGATTGTTATTCTCTAGTACTAGTTTCTTATTATACGCAATCATACCTTGATGTCCATACACCAATCCGTTGACAGGATTTTGTGCATTAAAGATATAGTGTTTGGGCTCTTGCCAATAGTCTGGTTGCCAATCATACCAAGGAAAACTTCCGCCCGCTACTTCAAGTTTGGCAAATACAGCAAAGAACCAAGGCGTGGCGCTTGCACGGGCTGCTGCTTGATATGCTGCCACACGGCCGTCGACTCCCTGTATCCATGTAACTGCACTGTTTGTCATGTATTCAGTGTGACGATACATCATTTCTTCATCAGGTTCGCCGTTACTAATGAATACGATATCCAGCGGTGGCACACTTGAGTAACGTTTAATCTCTTTGTTTATGTAAGGATAATCATATACTTGTCGCTTAATATAACTTTTTGCTTCCCTAGGCACAAGAGATGTAGATCCACTTTGACTTATTGGAATAATAGTTCTGTCTTCGGCTCTCCAAAGACACGGAACAGTGTAATTATTCATGATATAATCTCCAACACTAGAAAAAATAGCATACGGAAAATCAAATTGATACTGTTGTATTGCATCAACAATAGTATCTTCAGAATAGTTTACTAACGTGGGAGGAAATCTTTCTACTTGTTGGTCAGTGCAATAATTAATTACATTAAACCAATCAAGTATTGCTAATTCATACAATTGGCGTTTAAACGATTCAACGTGAATAAAGAAAGTGTCTCCCCTTCGTTGATTGTCGCTAGCAAATACATGAACCATTTCTTTTTGTGATGGATCTGGGTGCCATGTAAAGTCAAAATCTGTGTAATCGCAGATACTACTAATAATCCAAACAAACTCAGTAGTTGCTAGATTGACTATACGCTTAAAAACATTTAAATGATTATCAACATAACGTGTTAATTTGATATCAGGATAAGATTCTTGTAGTGTTTTGAACTGATTGTTGCTTTGTGGATTTAAAAAATCCATGTAAAAGATTTGCGTGGCATTGTTACGTATGCGCTGATTACTCATATACTTGATACCTGCGGTTCCGCGATATACAGGACCACCATCACGTTGCCATTGTGTAGGAAAATGATATTCGTAGTCCGGTTCATCTAAATCAGGGTGCCATGAATAGTCAAAATCTGAGTCATTGATTCCGCTAGGAATATCCCAATTGCTGCGATCTTCTAACTTACTTACTTGTTGACTATACACATACTTGATACCTGCAGATCCGGGATATACCGGTCCTCCATTACGTTGCCATTGTGTACCAAAACGATATTCGTAGGGCGGATCTAAGGGATTAGGATGCCAGGAATAATCAAAGTTGGTATCATTGATGTTGCTGGGTATAATCCAGTTGCGTTTATCTTCAGTGACTGTAACAGTAAAATCATTACATAACTTAATTCCAGTTGCACCTGGTACATGATAAACTAATCCGCAACTGGTTTGATGTTGACTGGCAAAGTGATACGTGTAAGGAGGGTCGTGCGAATCAGGATGCCAACTACGATCTATGCCCAAGTAGCACAATAGTTTTGGGACAAGTAATTTCCAGTTTTCTTCATTGCTCAATCTTGTTACAGATTGTTCTGTGCGCCAATTCCATTCTTTATTATGCGCAGTATCTTTGTTTGCTAGATACACATCGCCGTTGCGTTGCCACTGACTAGAGAATACATGAACATGATCTTGTTCCCAAGGTGCCGGATTCCAATCAAAATCAAAATTGGTGTAATCATTACCACCATAAATATACCAGTAGAATCGAGTTCTACTCTTATCAGCAGCATCCTCTAAACTGTTAGCAGGCTGTTCATGTGCAAATCTATTGGGCTTGGGCCCAAAATAAAAAACATCAAACATGTATAATATTCACAGTCATTACGAACATATCTTTTCTTTTTTAAAAACTGTTGTTAAAGATCCTGTACTTCTAAGTTTTTATCCATTTGGCTCTACTAAATTTGAAAATGTTGAATACATGCATTGCAACGGTGATGGAACATCACCGGTAATAGTTTGCTATGATCAAGAACCAATATTGGATAGTTGTGTTGAAACATTTAGACAAGTTAAACAAATGTATTCACCGGGCGGAGATCGAAGCATAATACTACTTAATACAGAAACAAATAGCAAAATAAAAAACAAACTGCTAGAAGAATTTAAATTTGGCGATTGTTCTTGCTTCTTTCATATCTTTGCTGCAGCAGATTGGTATCGCGGGTACCAGCATTGTGTCGAATTAATAGACCCTTCAAAGCGTAAAATTAAAAAGAAATACATAACCTTTAATCGTATTACTGGTAACAGTCGAGCTTATCGTAGTCTTTTTGTTGCCGAACTTGATAAGAATAATCTAATAGAGCACGGGCATGTTAGTTATAGCGATACTTGTCCAGAACACGGACACTATAGCACAAGTATACACGAAATAATTGAAAAACACAATGTTTCTACGGAGTACGTGTTAGCATGTAAAACAATTTTGGATAGTATTACCTTTCCGTTGCGTATTGATTTTAAAGATACTGCTCTTATACCAAACGGTAGCCAAACACTAAATGCTATACCAGAAATGATGGAAAGTTTTTTACATGTAGTAACTGAAACATGCTTCTGGGAAACTAAAGATCATTTAACTGAAAAAATATTTAAACCTATTGTGGCCAGACAACCTTTTGTATTACTTGGGTGTGCCAATAATTTAAAATATTTAAAAAACTACGGATTTAAAACGTTTGATTCCTGGTGGGATGAGAGTTACGATAAAATTCAAGATCCTGTAGAAAGAATTCAAGCTGTGGTAAAAATTATCAAAGACATATGTGCAATGCCCGAGGACGAATTGGAAGCAACGCTTCGTGGCATGCAATATGTTTTAAATTACAATTACAATTTATTTTACAGTAAAGAATTTGTTCAACGTGAGTGGAATAATTTAAAACAAAGTCTTACACAGGCAGTTGTTCAACATCCACCCCGCTCGCCTGGAGGAACTCCAATCCTAGATCATCTCTATATTTCTCTTGATAATACACCTGCTGAATACCAGACTGGTATATCAGTTTAGCGCATTCAAGACAAGGGCTATGAGTAACAAATAAAGTAGCTTGATCCCCGGAATCGTTTGACTTTGCCAACTTTGCAATAGCATTTGATTCGGCGTGTAGTACTTCTGCTTTTGTTTTTAATGATCCATCTTCGGATACATCCTCACAAACATTGCTCCATCCGGCTGGCATTCCATTATATCCAATGGAAATAATTCTATCATCCTTGACTACGATAGCACCAACTTTTAATCTACGTGCGTGACTTAATTCAGCAAATGTGTGTGCTGTCTGCATATAAGCACGTTTAAACTTTTCCTTCACTCTACACCCATTTGCTTTCTAATTGCAGTTGCCGATATTGCCTGTGTGGTATCATCAAACGTTTCTTGTTCTATTAGGTATCCTACATCTCTACCATACGTAATATTTACAATATTAGGAACCACTAAAATTTCATACATTCCTTTGTAAATAGGATCAAGATCTGCACGAATATAATTCTTTACTTCTTCTAGACCAAAAGGGTTACTATAGTTCCATCCTTGACAATCTCGTATCATAATGCAGACCTGCCCGGTCTTAGCAATAGCACGTTCAAATAATGCACGATGACCTGCATGCCAAGGTTGCCACCGTCCTAGCATTTGTACTGTAGGCTTTTGCCAATCAAAAGTTTTTTCTGTCATGGTTTACCCCATTTAATTTTATGCCATATACGTTCATGAAAATAGTATAAAACAATCTTTGTAAAAAATTCAATGCTGGCTATTCCTGCTGCAAGATGAGGTTGCCCGGTTAATAACCAACTAACAACAAATGTATCAAGGCTGCCAGTGAATCTCCATGTAACTGCTTTGGTAATAGATCTGATACGACTCTCTTGTCGCTGTTTAAAATTCATTGCAAGTTTATTTGCAATCGTATTGGCCCAGCGTTCGGCGCTTTTCGCCATAATACGATAATCGTATTGCTCGGGTGCTACAAATACTCTATTAGTATCTTCATAACGACTAGTATCAATAGTATCCAACCAGATAACCAAATTGGCTCCATATGCCTCCCTCATTGCAGGTAAAGGAGCAACAAAGTCACTAATTACAAAGTCTGCACTAGACTTTTCTGCCAGGTCTCGCATACGGTGCCCTTGGCGTATACGACCTGCTTCACTAAAATCCCAATCGTCGAATCGTTCACGTACCTCATCAGCATTAAACCATTCAACCGTAAAACCTTTATTGTGTAATTCTGTTTGAAGGGCTGTGGCTAGATAAGTTTTACCCGAACCAGGAAGTCCCATTATTAATATTCGAACGCTCATATTAATTCCATTTTTGTATCCATTGATTGGATAATAAATTAAATTTACTTATATCTAAATTAACTTCGCCAATCTGATAGTTGCTAATTAACTGAAATAATTGTTGTGCTAACTGGTTATTGTTACTCCTACTAAGGTGATTTGGTCTTTTGTCGTTAACGAGACTGCCATCTTTAGATGCTATTTCATCTAAGCTGATTGCTGATAAACTCGGAGAGACTTTCATACCATTAAGCACATATTTTTGATTCTGGGGAAACGAAAATAAATGTACAACTTTAATGTTATTCCATTGTTGATTTATTTCTTCAAACCATTTTAACTGCGCCCAACTTAAAAACATTTCGTTGTGTATATACTTATAATATAAACCAATTGCACGATTTAACTCATTGTTTGACTCTAAATTTGAAAAATTTACTTGATTAATTTCCTCATCAGTTGTCGGTATACGTTGTGCATTTGTATGTACAAATACGATTATTTCACAGTTATCAATATGTTCCGGGGGCAATCTCTCTAAAAAACTTTTTACACTCCACCAAGAGCCTCCAGCTAAACCAAAATTAATAAGATTCATGTCTAGTGACTTAGCCAGTAGTCTAGGCCAGAAATTTGGAGTAGTACAAAAACTATCACCAACTATAATTATATTTTTCAACACTAAAACCTTTATTGTCTAATTTCTTTTAAAAGGCTGCTAGACTAGTAGTCCCATTATTAATATTTGAATGCTCATTGTTCTTCCAACCATGGAAATAAGCTACGCCAATTGGTATTGCGTCTACGATCTATTTCATCTAAATAAATTTTTAATGTTTCGATCATATCATTGTTTGCTGGTGTAGTATCTACTTGTTTGTAAATTCCCGTCATATGCTCATAGTTTTGATTTTGATAATCTGTGTCTCTTGGCATTAAATTTAAAATTTGTTCAAATTCGTTTTTGAATAATCCAGGAACAAAAATATCAGGCATCATGTACGGAGGAGCATTTGCTGTCATGAAACTGAAACTGATTTTTCTTTTAGGATCATTGTTCCATGATGCTAGTCTAATGGTATTCCATTCATTTATTTTGGCAATATATTCGGGCATTGTTTTAATGCTTAACGCATTAATTGCAGCATTTACACAAAGAACAATATCCTTGTCCAACAGATACTCCATGTTAGCAGTATACTCATTTAAATCTAATCCGTATCTAATATACTCTTGCTGTGGTCCCCAGCAATCCAAACTTCCGGTAATTTGCAATTCCTTAATTTTTTTATCTTGTTTAAGTTTTATCATCTTATTGATAATATTTTTAAACTTATTAGGATTTACTTTTAAATTACTGATCAAAGTAAATCTCATATTAGGTGCTGGAAATTTTTCAAAAAAATCTAAACACATTTCTAATTCAGGCTGATGAAAAGGTTCGCCACCCAGTATATGTAGATCTTGTAGGCCATGACCATATTTTTCTAACCATTGAAAAAACTTTTCTCGCATTTGGTCATATTCTTTATTAAATCCTACTTGTTCAGTGGTCTTTAAAAGAATCTGCTTATTTTGAAAATTTCCAAATCTATTATTTTCTGCTTCCCACATAGAACTAAAATGCGGTCCGCAATATAAACAACTCATGTTACATGTATTAGAAAAATAAACTTCTAGTATTTTTGGAGTTACAACATTTGTACTATTATCTTCAAGAAGTTCATCCGGAACTTCGTAATGCATGCTAGACAATTGAAATTGTCTGTCGCTAACACCTCCTGCTTCTTCTATTTTTTGACAGTATTCGCATCCTGCTTTTGGCCATTCGCCTTGGCGCATCATCTCTCGAGTTGCAATTTTACGAGGAGTATTATGAAATGAATCAAATGTGTCAACTGTAATTTTATCGTGATTGACTCTATGACAACTGCTAGTGGTTCCTATGTTTAAAAAAACGGTGGACCAAGTCCATTTTAAAAGACACGCTGTATCTGATTTGATTGGGAATATTTGTTTCAACTTAATACCTTTACTTTATATAGTTGTTCAAATCTATCTGCGTCTACTCGGTCGTTGACCATTGGCTCACCTCGAATATTTAAGCTAGTATTAAGTAACATAGGACAGTCAGTCATTACAAACCATTTCTCTAAGAGTTCTCTAATCCCTGAACCATCTCGTGGTACCGTTTGTACTCGGCTGGTCCCATCATAATGGCAGATAGCAGGAAACAAGTCAGGATACCAACAACGAGCAACTGACTGCATATAACGGCTAGTAGTCCACCCAGGGCTGAAATCAAAATACTGATCAGCCATCTCTTCCAATATGACCGGGGCAAAAGGTCTAAATTTTTGACGTCGTTTAATTTCATTTACACGATCCTTTATGTCTGCACCGCGTGGATCTGCTAATAAACTACGATTGCCTAAGGCTCTTGGCCCAAATTCTGCACGACCGTTAGCAACACCAACAATGCCATTAGCCAGTAGGCAATCAAGAAGGGCATTAACTGGATACTGCCCAGGTATATCATGCCCAAGATAAGCATTGCGCCAGTTGAGACGATGACCGTAGGCCAGTGCCGCAGCACCAAGGCTGCTACCAGCATCACCAGGATTAGGCATAATCCATATATGTTCAAAGTATTCTCCTAAGTTTCTATTTGCTAAACAGTTAAGGGCAACACCACCCATATAAACTAAATTTGTGCTCCATTTAAAATTTCTAGCACGACGCATTACATTATATACAAGAGTCTCTAATAGGTCTTGTGCTCCGGCGGCAATGTCTGTATTGTGTACGTATTCAAGATAATCAGACGGGATACCAGCATGGAAGTTTTCCTTGAATAAAATGTCAACTTCGTCATGTACAAATCTATGACTCATTAAATCACTAATGTCTCGTTTACCATATGCACTCATGCCCATTAAGATATATTCATCCTCATTGGGTTTAAGGCCGGCACGTTCGGTCATTGCACTATACATTAACCCTATGCTATGTGGATATCGTTGTCCCCATAATTTTTTATAGTGTGCCTGACCTCTACTATCATATTCTGCACCGTATATACTAATAGTGTCAGACTCGCCAATGGCATCTATTACTACCACTGTGGCACGATCATACGGACTGGTTTGAAAGCCAGCGGCAGCATGACTTAAATGATGGCCAAAGCTGACTATGTTCTTGGGTGTATTACGTAACCAAGGTCGTGTTTGATCATGAACAATTTGTTTTACGGTTAACTTGTTTAGTTCGATGCCTTCGCCAGAAACTAATCTACGTAATTGTTTACGCCAAGGGATTTCGTAATACGCAACGGTATCAAGTTCATACCCACATATTTCTTCCATTAGATCCGGAGAGATATCTGTATCGTTTTTTAATTTACTATAACGCTCACTATGTCCGGCAAACAGTATATCACCTCGACGATTAATTACACTAATCGCTGCGTCGTGAAAACCAGCCGAGATGCCTAATATGTTCATTTATTTTTTCTGCTATTCGTTGATGTCCTAGTTCCAACGGATGACCACCAACACCCTTAGGACAGTCTCCCATCCATTCAACTAGTCCTTCTTTGGGCCATCCTGGCCATGGTAAGTTTGTTTCCCCTTGTGCCCACGTTTGTATACCAAATGCACTAACAAAAAAATGCGGCACTAAGCGCATATACAAAAATTCATGCAGTAATTGAACTTGGGTTAAGAATTTCTTTTGAGCCCATTCTTCGTCCCAATCATGAAATACTTCATCAACTACTGCATTACCGTACCGACGATTACTAGTTGGTGTTAGGTGTTTATTTGATATTTCAATCCTGTTAGGAGTTGTCCAGGCTACAATAACTTTTAATTGATAATTGCTAGTGTCATTGACATAATCTACTGTACTACGCAATATATAATCATTACTGGCTCCTGCAACTGCAATATTAACAGAATTCTGTATCAGACTTGGCCAGGCGATAGGGCTTTCTTCGCCACTGGTAAAGCTACACCCGTTTACTAAAATCATTTGTAAATAAATGGATCTCTTTTACGTAATTCACGTAGTTTACGTCGATACTTGATTTCTAGTTTAATTCTATTGTAAACGTTTCGTAACCAGTTCATTGAATTTTCCTTTTATAAGGTCTGCTGCATCAGAATGGGCTTGTTCCAATGGATGTTGTTGTATACCGCACTTGTACTTATTCTCCACAGCCCACTGGTAAAAACCTCTTGGACTTTCTGTTTGGTCCTCCCCTTGGCCCGGAGGAAAGAAAAACCAGTTACGGTAATCTAAGTTATCTGTTACTACGCAATTATCTGCACATGTAAACAAATACGGAATATTGTGATACAACAAATATTCTTCTAAATTTTTAATATGAAAATCACTGTCTAATGTATAATCTCTACTGGGCCAAGTCCAACACACAATAACAATGTCAACTTTGGACCAGGTCAAGTAATCACGTACACGTTGAGCTATTTCTCTATTACCCAGTCCAGGGTATGCTGCACACAAGTAATCGTCGGCCAACAATGCAGGAAAGGTTCGACGACTGTACCCATCAGGGCCGCCATTGGGACTATCAGCAAGTTCACTACCCCATACAAAACTATCACCTCCAGCTAGAACTGTAGTCATATCCTGGCTTCATCATATCTATTTGCATCTGTTTATAATTATTGTCCGACCAGCTATAATCAAATGTACTACTAACTCCATCTACTTCAATTTTATAGATATCCAAGTGACTGCTTAGTGTATTCCAAACATCTTGATAATCTGTTGTACCAAAACTTGATTGTAAATCTATTTGTCCAATTGGTAAATACCCGCAACTTAATTTTGGGTCGCGATAATCTCTACCGTTGTCTGTTAACCATTTTCTAAATTTATCTTGTTCAATGTTGTGCCACGGATGAGGGCCACCATACACAACATCATTTCCCCATTCAACATCAAATTCGCCGCTGTAATATTTTAACTCAGTAATTGCTTCGCACACTGTCGCTGTTAGTGGAGGTGCATCTTCATCACGGAACACTTCGTATACTGTTTTTCCTATTTGTGTCCAATGCATATATACTCCACCCAATACACGGTCATATCCATTAACAGAAAATAGTTTTCTATGTTCATCAGTTAATTCATATCGTTGAGCATTAATAAATGTTGTAATTTGACTAGGACGCACCCAGAACGGCAATGTTGCAGCTTTACGCTGACTTAGAATCAAGTTTTCCATTTCATGGCAGATATTGTTTAACTGCCGAATAGCATACTTTGTTTCATAGTCTGCCTTGCGATAGTACTCACTTAAATCCCAAACTGTACCTTGTAGTATTTCAAAATGATTATGCAATTTATTTAAGACTTCATGATTGAGACCATTGTCTGCGTAATCAAATGCTACAACATTTTCTGTTGTATATACATCATCAATTTGATAATCCGTGAAAAAGTTATTGATAGTCGCTACGGCAGAATTTAATTCATTGCAAAGGTATTCTAGAGTTCTTGCTGTTTGCGGAAACCCCATAAAACAAAAATTCTTTTCTAGTAGATTTTTGTTAGTTAATAACACTTTTAACGCATCAATCCAATTTTTAGATAATTCGTTATTATGCGAGATTATATTATAATCAAATTGATCGTTATAATCCAATGGGTTGCGTAATACAACTTTAACTGATGGCGTTCCACCACTCATATACATCTGCTCTTTTTGAAAGTATTTCATCCATAGTAATAGATTGACTACGAATAGCTTCTAATTGTAACACGCGAGCCTTACCTCGAGCAATACCTAAACGGTATGCTTCTTCACCATATTGCTCTTGAAAAGTAGGGCGTGTTTTAAGTTGAACTAGTATATCCTTTAACGGGCCGAGGGGTGTGGTTGGGCCATCCAAAATTTCATCTACCCATACATTTAATATCTTTCTAGGTAGTACTAAAGGTGACATAACTATGTCCGGGCTAAAACTAAAGACAACTTTGGCTAGTATGTCTACGCCCAAATCGTTACCTAACTGCTGTATATTACCAACTTCAAACATACCCGGAAGGGTAAGTGTAAAGTCCAATCTCATTTGACGTCTGTTTGTAGCGAGGCCAACTCCTCTTTTAAAGTTTTCAAGCCATTCTGTATAGTTAAGGCCTGTTCGTATATACTCTCCAATTCTTTCTGTGCCATCGATGCTTGCACATATCTGCCAATCCCGTAACCTACAAAGTATATCACTGTACAAATCAATATTCCGATACCGTACGCGGCTAAGGTTTGTGTTATATCTTGCATAGACATTTGGTCCATCTCCTAGTTCAATTATACGCTGCATATACCGCCAATGTTGTTCGTACATTAACGGTTCTCCTCCCACCCAGTACACTTCTTCGATACGGTGGTCCTCTACTGCTGCTGCGAACTCGGCTTCAATTTGAGTTGTTTGGAATTTTTCAATTTGATGTTTGATCTCGGGTTTCATCCAATTATTCTTTGGATCCGCCCAGTTGATCATGTTGTGTTGGCGTTGCTCACTTTCCCAAGCACTGCTTAACATGTCTCCACACATGCGACATTTGAAGTTACAGAGATTACTGAATCTGTAATCCCACGATACTGGCTTCATTGTGGTATAGCCAGTTGCGTCTGTTTCTTCTACTATTTTATCATACTTATGTCCGAATAATTGATTAAAATAACTGCGGTAAACGTCAGTGTTTAATAGTTTATCGTTACATACTTCACACTCAGATAATGTTTCACCGGCCATCATGCGGCGGCGCACACTGCGCATACGATCACTGTTCCAGTGTTGTTCTAATGTAACGGGAATATATTTTCCAGTACCAGCACTGGTATCAATATACTGTTCAAAGTTTTGTGCAGGCTCACGACTGGCGCAGCATAGCCTACGTTCAGTTTGCGGACTTAGATACGTATGCGTCCACGGTGCCATGCATAATGTAGTAGGTTTAGTTGAATTCAAGTTTTTCAAATTCTAAAATTGGTTGTTTTACGATATACATTAAGTCATCTAAATTTGTAACTTTTCCAATTACAGGATAGCCTGTGTATCTTAAGATTTTTTCTGGGCCATGTAGATGGTAAAAATTATTATCGTTCTTCTTAATATCGTCTAATAATTTTTGATGCTCTGTAAATTTTTTAAAATTATTAATGACAATATTGATCCCGGGTCTAATAACACTATGAAATTTACACGTCTGTGATATTTTTTGATAATCTTTTTCTAAATAAAGTTGCAACGGGCTTGCACCAACAAATGGATATTGTAGTTTAATATCACCAATTGTTGTTGAATCTTGAAATTTAAAAAAATCGTCGATTGGTATTGTATTATTGTTATACCATTCAATTTGTAACCAATCTTGTCTTGTCACTAAGTGATTTCTTCCTTCATTTAGTAAATGCAAGCACTGATGAATTTCGTGTACCAATTCGTCGCAATCTGCAGGTATACTATCAAACCCTTTTTCTAATAATACTTCAATGTCTTTATGTAACCTAGATGCAACTTCATGGTCGCCAGGTGTATAATCCCAATCCCAGCCAAGTTTATAGTTGGCTTCCTTAACTAAATCACTCATGTACTCAATGGTATATTTTGCTGGATCCCTAAAAATAGGCATTTGATTATTATAATTTTTGTAAAGTAAATTATAATAATTCTTGCCAGTTACAGAATCTTCTAATTCTACTGTTAGTGCAGGTAGATCCTTAAAAAAAATTTTAAAATCAAACATAGCCCATTGCCCGTGCTATTTCCGGATGCGTATTAATAAAGTTCTGTTTTCTGTATGCATCAGTCTGTTGCATCTTACGACAAAATTCTTTACCATCGCTTCCAGCGCCATTTTTAATAAAGTTTATTATATTATTAATTTCAAGTTGATAACGATTAGATGACCAGAAAGTAGTTGTTAATTTATCAAGCACCAATTCTTGTGCAGTCTGAGTCATATATTGTATACTCATATGATCCGGACTATGCATCATATTAAAGTAAACGTCGCCAAAATTCTTAGTGTCTGCCCACGCTAACAATTCATCAAGATAATACACATTTTGTATATTAACTGTAAAACATAATTGTGTAGTTATGTTGGGATACAGCAGTTGCATGCCATGAACTGAATCAATTATCGAATTAGCAGTACCCCACTTTGCGCCGTATCTTTCGTATTCAAATCTATTGTTTACATTATCAATACTAAATGCAACGTCAACACGCCCAAAGTCTCTCCAAATTTCAACAAGATCCTGGGGCCATTGTGTAGCATTAGTGTTATAATGTATATCAATATTTTTGCTGTATCCTTGTGCTACTGCGTATTTTAATAGCTCAATATGTTCTTGTATTAACCAAGGTTCACCACCAGTAAACTCAAGATACTTAATATTGGGCAATAGTCTCTTTAAGTTTTCCCAGAAGTTCGTATCTGGATTACGCGGCCACGAACCTTGTTTTAACCATTGATAAGCAATATGTTGTTTCTTATCAAAGTCTTTGGGCATGTACTCTAATTCTTCTACTGCCCATTTACTGCTAGACCAGGATCCACATATACGGCACTTAAGATTACAAATATTACCAAGTTTCAAATCAAGAAACCATAATTGGTCTGGATTATCATTATCCCAGTCGACGTCATGATACAATTCTTTTAAACGTATACGACTATTCATGCGTTTACTTGTTCTGCCGGCAGACTCCTCGTCCCAACATAGTTTACAAGTTTCTGGTTGTTCGCCAGCACGAAATTGCCTACGAAGACGTTGCATGTATTCGCTATGATAAATTGTTTCTAAATTGTCTTTATTTAAATCAAACTTATCACCGTTGCTGTTTGTTATTTCCTCTCTGGCCAAACAACACGGTCTAGCAGTTCCGACTGGACTAGTTTCTATACTAATCCACGGCAACATACAAATTGTATTAGGCAAGATCATTTAGTTCTGGGAATACCTTCCAAAAATTTTCTTTTCTTAATATATCTAATTTTTCTATTTCTTCTCTAAATCTTGGTAATAAGTGACTGGCATCATTTGCTTGCATTAGATTAATTAAACTCTTATACCCAGTGGTTGCACGTTGCAATGTATCCTGTGGTTCTAACCATTCAATATGTTTTTGATACGCAGGTATCACTACAGTATCTTTAAACTTGGGTGGCAGAATATCTACACGATACCACTCAGGGCCTTGGCATACGTTAACATTAAAATCTTTGGCTTTAATAAGACCTAAATCTGTCCACTCACGATGAAAATCTAATATATGCAGTACATTCATTGCACTAATTGTTGCAGCAACATAAAAATCAACATGCGGAACTTCTTCTATCATTCTTCTTCTGTTATTAATTGCCTGTTCCCAGTCAGTTCCTTTACGCATTAATTCTGCACGTTCTCCTGATGCATCTAAACTAGCACCAACACTAATATTTTTAAAATGTTTCCAGTAATTAAAAACGTGTTTATCTTTAAATGCAAGTTCACTAAAGTTTGTGTTATACTGAATACGTACATCTGTTTTTCCGTGCTCGATAAGTTTCTCTAACATGAAATAATGTTCTTTCATTATCAGCGGTTCACCGCCGGCAAAATAAACTTGTTCAAGGTATGGAATATGCGGAAGCATTTGCTCGAGCATAGAATCTTCGTCCCCGGCAGTGTATTCAACTCTTGCCATTTCTCTTCCAAGTACATCAGGTTTAGTGTTGTATAGTTTGACATGATCGTTATACCAGTTGCTGCTGAATATAGGACCACAGCTCCGGCAACTAAAATTGCATAAATTACTAAACCTAACATCCCAATATCTTATTTTAAATTCTGGGTGTGTTCCGTCTGCTTCTGTTTGATTTATCTCATTTATTAAATGTCCATAGTTACGATTACTATCATTTCGCATACTAAAAAATCCATTTTTTTCTTGCTCGTAACACTTGGTACATTCTTTACATGATCGATCGTTCAACATGTTTGTTCGGATTGTTTTATATGGATCTTGGTTCCATACTTCAATCATTTTATTCTTTCTAAGGTCACCTAACGGTTCCCAATATTCTGCTAAACAACAAGGATAGACTCTACCATCGGGATATGCATGCATATGCACCCACGGTAGCATACAAAATGTTTTACTTTTGGTTAATTTATATAATTGATCATCGCTAAGTTTATCTTGATCAATGAAATAAGGAACACGTTCATTATAGACATATCCTTTGTTATAGAATCCTTTTACACTCATAATGAATTATACCAATCTGCTATAGCAGGAAATGTTTCTGTAAAATTTTTATTGCGCCGTTGATTATACTGTTGATGAAATTGTTTAAAGTCGTTACGCAACTTGGGCAAGTCAAATGCCTCGCTGTGTGGAGTTTTAACTACATCAAGATAGTCTATCAGGCGTTGTACATGATTACGTTCGTGTTCGTGTAACCATTCGTTATCGTTGGCTGCTAACCATGCTTCTAGATTATTTTTGTGTCGTGTTCTGTGTTCGTCAGGCAATACCAATGGACTTTGAAAACTAGGAAAACGTAAAATATTTAGTGTAAAGTTCGGAAAGTCTTTTCCGTAACACATTTTCCACTGTACCATACAGTCCAAGAACTCAGTTAAACTTTCCAAACACAATGCATTAATGGTACACATAATGTGTAATCCACGCAATTTAACTACACTGTAGTTGTCGCATATGAGTTCTATACTATTAGCCCAATCGTCCCAAACCAATCCGTCTCTAATATACTCTGCATGACTTCCGATAGATTCGTTACTAGTGTATAGGTCAATTGGTGCGTCCACACTATTAAATAAGCGATCGATATCAACTTGTGTTCCCAAATTACTGTTAATTGCTAATCTTGTTTTACTTTTACCACGATTAGTCTTAAACCAATCTAGCAGTTGCCAGGTATATCCTGACATTAAAGGCTCACCACCGGTGATACGCAATTCGTCTAGTGTACTATGGAGATCCGACTCCCACCACTTAAAAAACGCTTCCACATACGGATTACTCTCGCCAAATCTATAAAGTTGACTACTGTCATGAGTGTGAGTAAAGTGATTCCTACCGTCTGACACCAAACCAGTGTAGGGTCCATTATCTCTGATATCTTTAACCCATGTTGAACTGAAAGCAGGATTGCAGTAAGAGCAAGCAAATTGGCAAGTACGGTCAAAACTAATTTCAAGAGTGCGAAGATTAATATCTTCGGTGTATGATGTTTTGTATGCATGATTTAAATCCTCGTCTGAATATATTACTGTTTTGTATACTCGATCGCTAATGTTATCTCTACCTATATCCTCTATTTTCCAACAATACTCACAGCCTTCAGGTCTGTCGCCTTTTTGCATTAGGCGTCGCTCTGCTTTCTTTTTGTGTGTATTATGTAATGTTCGAGGATTTTCAATCACATCTTCTACTTCAATCTTGTGTGGCAATGGGTGATGACAACTTGTGGTCATACCGCTGCCCAACCATATAGTAGCGTTGTACCATTTTGCTCCGCAGAATGAATCTGACTTGATGTCAATCACTCTACGCTTATATTGTAAATCTGTTTCGTTATTAATTCTGGGCATGATATCTACATTCCTCCCAGAACTCTCGCATTTCCGGGAACGTTTTTAAAAAGTCTGTTTCTCTACGTTTATCGTGCTCGTTAAAGAATCTATAAAAGTCAGCACGTTGTAGTTTAACATATTCTGGATCTAATTTGCTACCTTCCTTCATCCAATCAATAGTTCTCCGCATACGCTGTACTTCATAATCTTTGAATCCTTGAAATGGACGGTCAGGTCGTTCTAAATTTTCTTCCATCCAATTGGCTACATCAGTTAATCGTTGTGCATAAACCGGCGGAAGTATTTGTAAACTTTGCCACGTGGGTTGTCTCAATAGTGGTGTATCAAACCAAACACGCTGATACGTATCACTATGTAATCGTCTATAATTTAAAATATCCTGTAGTAAATTTTTAATACCTAATACACTAAGATTGTTCATTGTTATAATAAAAGTAAGACTGTTTCTTTTTGTTACTTCTATTAGATACTTTGCACAATTATATTGAAGTCTAGAATAATTTAATCCATGCCTTATATATTCTGCATGTTCAGGAATTCCGGAGTCTACACTAACATACTGCATGAAATGTTCAATTTGTGTGTCACATAATCTTTGAACGTAGTCAATATACTTGTTCATTAACTGTGGATCTACACTAAAATTACTAGTAACATCAATATGCAAATCCGGTTTAGGCAATGCCAATACATAATCAAATACCTTAAAGGTATTACGATCCATCAACGGTTCACCACCAGTCATCCTAAAATGTTTTAGTTTTGGGTAAAGAGTGGGCCACCACGCCCAAAAAGCATCTACATAGGGGTTGTCATTGCGAACAGGTATAGGCTTGCGGCGGCCATTAAAATGGATCGGGTCATTATGAGGTTTACTAGTAGGGTAGGCTCCCCATCGTTGGATTTCGTCTTCCCACGACGAACTAAACTGTGGACTACAGTAACTACAGCGAAGGTTACAAGCATGATTAAAATTAACTTCCACATAGGAAGGAACGGCATCTTCATCTCCTGTCAAATTTAGTATTGTATCAAAGTGTTCAGCTGCCCAGGGCTCACCACTACGGTAATGTCTGTCACTTAGGTTACCTAAGTCTTCTTGTGTCCAGCAATAACTACATTCTTGTGGACGTTCATTGCGTAACATAATTTTACGCTGCTCTTTTTTATATGGTGTATTGTGTAATGCACCAGGATTATCTTTTAGTAATGTGGCATCTATTTCGTGTAGCGGAGGATGATAGCAACTGTTGGTTAATCCTGTAGGTAGGTGTAGGCTAACCTGCTGCCACTTGGCAAGGCACAGAGCTTCGCCCAGTTTCGCCTTCATCTGCTCTGCAGCAGACATGAAGTCACTTACCATCCTTCAATCTTTCTAATAACATCAATCTCTGTCATCATAATCTCACTGTTACGTTGACCAGTACTATAATGGTGTTTAAAGAACTTACTTTGTTCTGCGGTGTATGTGACTATAGGTAATCCTAAACGTTTAGTCAATGACTCTTCTATATTATTACAGCCTTCTACCGGATCTTCTTTACTAAAACTTGCCCATAGTTTTTCTAATACATCAAAATCTTGTACATAATGATGATCCCAGTTTTCAAGCATAATCATAAATGTACCGAGCCTTGCACCATACATAGCCCATAGACCGTTTTCAACATCGGCACCAACACTTTGCCATATACACAAATGATCGTAGTTACGATTGTTAACTTTTTCTTCAAATTCTGCCAGTGTGGGTTTGTGTCCACGATCCAAACACATCTTAACACCTTCACGGAATCCTGCTCGCCAGGCCTGCTTAGGACTGCCATTGGGATATGTAGTGCTATAACAATTATGCATTGCTATATACTTTGGATCAAAGCAAAACTCTACACTGGTTTCTTCATCTCCAAGACTGGCTTCATGTGTACGCATTGTATTAACAAAGTCTTTTGTCCAACAACTTAGACCACCATTACCGTATCGAAGCCCATTGATAACATTACGTGCCTTCCATCTAAAAACTTGGTCATGATTCTTTTCGTTAAGAGATAATTGTAAATTAAAAAACTCAGGATCTGGAATGTTATCTCCATCAATAAGAACAAATCGTTCTGTGTCACTTGCAGCCGCTGCCGCTTTATGTGCAGCATCACTTCCTTTAATTCCGTCAACACGTTTAGCCCACGGTATCATGTTTTGAATTTTGATCCAAAACTCTTCTTTTTTAGGTTCATCATATGTTAAAAATATGCAATCTAAGTCTGCTATATCAACTATTTGTTTGTTCATAAAATTCTATTTCTAAATATTCCTCATTGAGGCCTAAGGCTATTGCTGCATATCCCTTTACTACTGGTTGCCCTGCATTACTCTTTTTTAATTTTACACGATTTGGTGTATGCGGATCAAGTATCTTTAGTTGATTGTTTACTACACGTAGCAGTTGAGTATTTTGTCTTTGATACTCGTCGGGGTGAGTTAGTATAATATAGTTACTTCCCTCTGGATGGCTTGTTTCCCATAATCCAATTATGGTTCCATCTTCATTGTAGTACAATCTATATTCTTTAATTAGCCGAGGACGGTTACGATCCATTTCCTCAGCTAATTGTAACCCTTTAATGAATTCCTGCCATGGATCTAAAGTAGTCAATCATTTCCTCCTTTGGAAAAGCTTTATCGTGGTAGTGTAGTGGATGATATTGATTTATGTTATTGATACGTACAATACCATCTGTGAACTCTGTAACAAACACATCAGTGAAACTACAATCCTCTGTGTAACCATTAATAGCAGGTTTCATATGCACAAAATTAATAAAGTCTGCAGATGGTATTGTACACCATTCTGTACCAATTATGTTTGCTGCTAATGCATACACCACATCTGTACTAGGATAGTCATCGTCGCAATGTGCCAATGCCGTTTTTACTGTGGACCAATTTTCAAATATCTGAGCTGCTGTGCTAAAAAAGTTTGTTGCAGTCTGGCTGAATCTAAAATACATTAGTCCATTATACACATCAGGTAAATGATTATCATCGAATAGTTTTCTATACTTTCTGGATGTGGCTGTTTCTTGTTTATAATTTTTGCATCCCGTACTTAGTACAACATCACGTAATCTAAATGTGGTCCACCAATGGTCAATTGATCTTGGCAGTAACAAATCACTTTCAAGTTTAATTGTTTCTTTAAACGGTGTGTGCCAAAATGCTTGTACTTCTAATCCATATGGACCTGTTGTACTATCCGGAACTTCAATAATATAATCAAATACTGCCTGATGCTGTTCAGTTATTATTGCTGCTGTGCTAGTATCGACTATTACAGCAAAAGATTTAATTTTTTGCGTAGCCTTTACATTCAATGCTTGCAGATATGCCAAACGTAGATAATCAACGTCCTCTGTGTTAGCGGCAATAGTTAAAAATCCTTGTTGCTCTTTATGTCTACTCATTGATAAATTTAATGAAGTCTTCGCTTTGCAAATATTTCTTGCTCATCACATGTAAGTTAGTAACAGGTACTACGTATGCACGATCAACATCGCGTATAATTAATTGATTATCTTTTTTAACAATTGATTCTATAGTTTGATCAACTGCTAACATACTACCAGGTATACTGTTTGTGCCAATTGTATATCCGTTTAATATGATATCAGCCATTGCAAATGCGTAATCATTGCGATAATTGCGTTCTTGTACATTAAACAGTAATTTGTAGTATCTGTAATTTTCTTGTATCCTGGCAACTAAATTAAAAAACTGTTCGGCACGATCTGTTTTTCTAAATGCAAATACAGTGGCCCATATATATGGTAAACTGTTTGGGCCCATTGTAGTTGGCCATTCAACTGTTAACGCATGACTGTTTCTTTGTAGTATATAATCCCAATCAGTTTGGAATATTTGTAATAACGAATTGTCAAGTATCAAGTAATCTGCATCAATGACTATAGTTTCATCATATGGACTTAGTTCGTATGCTGCATGCCTTCCAAAGTTTTTCCACTCTACAAACTTTCCAAGATCAATATCATAGCGTGTATTTTGTAAACTTGTATTGATGTCTGTAATTAAAGTTGTAGGTAACTTTAAGATTTTCTCGGCTAGTTTTAAAGTCTTTTCTGCAATGCTTATGTAATCTGTTGTTTCTGTATTACAAGCAAAAGCAACTATACCTCTAGACTTTTCGGATCTTTTTGAGTTGCTCATATTCATTATGCCAACGATTCATTACTTGTTGATAGTGCTGTTGTGCTGTAACTAGAAATACTTGTCGATCTACAGCAATAGGATTTTGATACGCATCTTCTATATATAATTCGTCAATTGGCCACGTTTTTACAAACGCAATCAATTCCGGAGTAATTTTAAATAACCCCCCGGCATGTGCTAGATGTAAATCCGTTTGAATTTTTTCCCGCAGAATTTTTTTATTAATTTGAAAATCAGTTGCCTGGCGGACTTCACTGACTAAAGATTCAATATTCATAGTGTAAATGTAGAAACTGGTTAGCGTAATTATACACTAACCAGCACAAGAATGTAAAGAGTTTTTTAGGTACCTTGGCGGGTAACTGTAACAGCACCCCAGGTATTAGATAAATTGGTAATTTCTGGGTATGATACATCCACCGACACAGTCGGAGTAAGACTAAGCGAATCATCAAATGATAATGCACCTGTGCCTTGGGTTGAATTTATGGTTGCCCAAAAACTAATAATGTCACCATTATCGTTAAATGCTCCTCTGGTACCGTTAGTGCGTACTGTAATAGTGCCAGTGTCGCCGGTATAAGAAGCTGTAGTACTAGTTACCGATACTACAGTAACATTGGCAATAGTTAAATTGTAGTAACCAATGTTTGTGGTATTTGTGGCTGTTCCGCCTGCGCCTGTTCTTCCACTGTTAGTATTCGAACGAAATAACGCAATGCCTCCCATATTATCAACTACTGCTTTTGCAGCTACAGATCTTGCTGCTGCATCCGCTGTAGCGGTAATATTAAATTTTAATCTTCCGCCGGCGTTAAAGAAAAATCTTGCTTTATCTGGACTTTCAAATGCCACGTTTGCACCAAAAGATCTAGTAAGTGTAGCTGCAGTTGAGGCGCTAGTCCATGCTGCATATGCCTGACCTGCTCCTGCTACCGTTGCAGAATTTGATGCGAATGTCAGTCTATCAGTATTGACTCCATTAATTTTGGTTTGTAACGAGCTTACATAGGTAATAACTTGTCCGGCTGTGTTTGCTGTTAATCCTGAACTGGAACCATTAATGTGTGTATTGGCTGAATTTAATGCATTAACCAAACTGGCCCATTGTGTAGCAGTGACAGTGCTCAGGGCCGAGACTTGAGATATACTGGTTTGTCCGTACCCTCTACTATTAGCACCCCACGCCCAAGCTCCGTTTAAACTAGTACCAGTGACACTGGTATTTGTGCCAACTAAATTATTGTAGTCTACGGCTTCGATTAACCCACCTGATGCATATGACATTTAACTCGTCCTTATTAACTATTTAACTTGACAATAGCTTCAATGGTTCCTTCGCTACTATCCAGTTTATCTTCGAGACTCCGACCAATGACGTTCCACGGAGTTAACTCATTTTTAGATGCAGCTCTGGCAATGCCATTACCAGCCGAAACTAATCTATCACCTTTTTTGATTTTACCAATTACACGAACCGGAACTCGGCCACTTACTGCCACCGGGGGATGAGTGTCATCCGATCCTGCGCCGCCATTCATTAGATATGCTGCTCGTGTACTTATGACACCAAATACTTCTTCACTTAAATCTGCTGTCACTCTAGTAATCTCAGCCGAGCCACCCAGCTCAACTACAGTGCCTGCCGAGTACGGCTGGTCTGCTTCAAATCTTTCGGCCAAGTCAGCATATTGAGCTGTAATTGATGTACCACGGAATGTGCCTGCCCATACATTAGCAAACCAACTTGTTGAGCTTCCTAAACTATATGTTAAGTTGGCTGATGGTAAGATGTTAGCAGCAAATGAGCTTGTGCCAGTTCCTCCGCCTAATACTGTATCAACATAATCTTTGGTTGCAAAACTGTATCCATTTGATGCAGCAGTTGGATTAGCATATGCTTCTGCCAGACCAGAAGTTGAGTTGCCTCTCAAGAAAGGAGAGTTTGTTGAGGATCTTTTAACACTTAATACAAGATCTTTATTATTGGTTACATTTCGTAATGTTACTACTCCGCTACTGACAAATCCTTCAAAGTCACTTGCTGCTCCAAATTTTAGGCCTGTGTCGTTGGTCAATGTTAGTGATCCATTGATTACTCCACTTTGATCGTTTCTTAAGAAGCTTGATGCCGGGATACTAACGCCACTGACATTTAAATTATTTGCTAAGTCGGCATTACCATAAAATGCTTGGGAAATTGCTGTGCTCAGATTTAGACCACGGTTGATAACTGAAAATCCTGACACAGCAGTAGTAAATGATGATTCCTTGCTCCAAATACCAACTAGTGTATTGTCAATATAAAATTTTAAAACTACGTAAGTAGCGGCAGGGGATAAAGAAACAATAGTGTCAGGAATAGCACCGCTATTACCTGTAGCAGCCGCAGCAGCCGGACCAATTGTTGTCCAAGTTGATCCGTTCCACACTTTTAGCTGAGTATTAACAGTATCCCACCATTGCTCGCCGGTAATTGGACTACTAGGTGCACTAGAACTAGCAGCCATTGTGACCATGGTTTTCCATGCAGCATTGGCAGTTCCTTTTGTGGTAGCAACATTTATTTTTAAATACTTGCCACTAGAATCCCACCATAGTTGCCCTGGTACAGGTGCAGTAGGTGCGCTTGATTTTGCAAAATTTTCCATTAGTTGCACAAAATTTTGATTTAAAAATACACCGTATCCGGGGTAGTTTTTACCAACTAATGTTAAACTAGAACTTGTAGTGTCAATTGTACCATCAGCTAATCCACCTGAGATAAGTGCAGTACCGTTTGACAAATTAATGTTATAAGCCATTTTTTATATTCTCCGACTTTGTTATTTATGCATTTATAATCGACTCAACTATGAGTTCTTGCCACTGAGCCGTAATTTGTAGTTTGTTCCGTAAATTCTGTTAAAGTTTTATCGCCTGTACTGCGAATTGGGTACCAAAAGCCGTTTTGCTTGATGTACGCAGTTGTTATTGATCGCCAAGCACCCGACACTTTTACATAAGCAGCGGTAACTTGACGCCATGTTCCTGCAACTTTGACTGCAGATACCGCTACAGAATCAGCTTCTGCTGTAAAGACTAGTACCGCGTAACCAGGATTACCTTTATTATTATTGGTTCCCCCGGATGCCACACCAGAAACATAGTATTGCAAGTTTGTTCCAGTTTGTGCAATCGAAGATGGCAGATTGCCACCAGTTTGTCCAGCCTCTGCTCCCGAATCTCCTGAATTACATCTACCGCCCTCGCCTCCAGGATATCCGCCCCCACCAGCTCCACCAGTGCCGCCATCGTCTCCTCTACTCTGTCCGTTTTCTCCTCGCCATTCTGTTGGGACTGTTATTCCAACGTTAAATGATGCTGAAATTGTTGCAGTAAGAGATGTCTTTTCTACTGCAGGAGTGGATCCATTCTTGATCCCAATAAAAATATGAGAGTTTCTTGCACTACTCCAAGTTTGTGTTGAGGTACCCCCAAATTGGGAATTTAACAATGTACGTGTGCCAGAACTTAATGATGATGCGTCCCACTGAACAATAACCACTATTTTTCCATTTGATACCAAAGTTAGTGCAGAAGTAAGTGCATTTGAATTTCCGGCTGCGTATGTATCGTATGTTGTTTTACTCTCTAATGCTAGTGTACTGGGATTAAAAACAGCTAGAGTATGACCTCTGGTTAAACCATAGATCACATAACTGTCATTAACTGACACCCATCCTTGACTTGTATCACGGTTTACATTAAAATTACTAGTTTGTACTTTTATTGCTCCGGTTGTTGCCATTGCATTATTTTCAATCGAGGCATGTTTGCCATTGACATTGGTTTTACTTCCGGCTCCGCCGCCGCCACCGCCGCCTCCGGCAACAGCAACAACTTGTCCGTTGACTAATACTGCAGATGCACCGCCACCGCCGCCTCCGGCGCCGGACACTGGGCCATTTCCACCAGTTCCACCGTTAAAGGACTTACTGCTTTGACTATCAATGTTAATTCTACTTTTGCCGCCCGCTCCGCCTATTTGCGGCCTTCCGCTTATACCTGGTTGTCCGCCAGAACCAATTATCACTTCAATTACAGCATTTTTACTAAAGTCGACTGTATGCGTGTTATATAACCCCGGACTGCCGTTACCACCAACGTAATAATCATTACTACCGCCACCTCCTCCGCCGCCCCATAAGTGCATAGTCACACTGCCATTAAATGGCATTGTTAACGTATATCTACCAACGTCAGGATCGGGGGTCACTGATGCATAAGTTCTGGTATCCCATATAAGTGTGTCGCTGCTATTACTAATAGTCACTGCAATGCCAGCAACATCTCCACCATTTGAAACAACAAATTTTAGTACATGGGCACCTGCTGTTAAAGTTTTTGCCACTCTAGTGGGAGTTTGATTAAAGTTAGCAGTATCACCAATTAATACGTCATCAACGTAAATTGATGCCGAATTGTCAACCGTTGATCTAAAGTAGTAAGTGCCTGTGTATGTGGCTGTAAAAGTTCTTTTAATAGTAAAGCTGGCAACTTGATTATCAGTGGTAGGCCAAACTGCGTAAGTATTTTGGAAGCTGCCCCAACGACCGTCGGACCGTGGATATAAAGTACTGGGAGTATTTTCTCCATTGCCTGGTTGAAAAGTAAATTTTTTGACTATAGGGCGTGGTGCTGTCATGGGTTAGCTATATTTTAACCAAAGATCACCATCACTTCCATCTGTAGATGTTGGATCGTCTGTAGATACAAATTTCTGACTACCGTCCCAGTAAATTTCTCTAGCACGAACGTATGCAGTAGTTGCAACTACAGTTGAGTTTTCAGAACTTGACGGAGTTGGTGCACGGACTGTGCCTGTAAAAGTAGGACCAGCTATGTTAGCTTTATCAGACACAGCAGTTGAAATATTTGATTGTACAGCAATTCCAAGCGCAGTAATTGATGCATTAGCAGCGATAACATTTGCATTAATTAGATTAATATTTGCTTGCACCAGAGCAACATTGGCCAGCATTGCAGTTTCAACTGCCTTGGTCTGATTGACTCTAATTCCTAAATTGGCATTGATAGTGTTAACATTTGCTTGTATTGCTGTGCTAATTGCACTATTAATTGAGTCAACTCGTGTAATAGTATCCTTGAGTGCAATCTGTACATTTGCTGCAGTTATACGTGCCAGTAAACTATTTTCTTCTCCAACACGAACAACCAAATTTGCATTAATAATAGCGACGTTTGCTGCCAATGCAACATTTGCTCCGCTACTGGATTTTGCAATTTCGCTATCAACATAAATTTTAGTTGTTACACCAAAACTATTAGTGGCGTTAGCATTAACTGTAATCAATCCAGTAGAGCCATCTAAATGTAAAGTATTTGTATAAGTGCCACCGGCGTTACTAAAAAAACTAATATTACCGTTTGACACTTTGTTGCTTATAGTTACATTGCCATCATAATCTTGTATCTTAAAACTGTTAGGTCCAATTAATAAATTTCCAGATAACGCAATATTTCCAACAATGTCGCTGCCCACAGTGGTCCATGTACCTAAACTTGCATCGTATACTTTAAGATTATTAATTGATGTATCATACCAGGCTTGCCCGGTTAATGGGTTTGCTGGAGCTGTATCTAGTGCAAAATTTTCTAACAGCCAAACAAAATTTTCATTGGTGTTTTCGCCATATGATTGCACTAATCTACCAAACAAGGTTAAACTAGTTGAGGATGTATCTTTAGTGCCATCTAAGACTAATATAGAGGTGCCGTCGGTTTTGTTTACATAGTAAGCCATAATATTATCCTATAGAACTTAAATTGGTTAATGTCTGGATTCTTACAGTATAATCAATTTGAATTAATCTATTCAGTGACTTTTGAACCGGATGAAAAATCACGTGCGTAAGTAACTTACCTGTTGTAAGTAGTCCTGATGTTCCGTCAGTACTTCTTGCTTTTAGTCCTAGTTCATCAAATGTATAGGTATCTTCAAGTGTGGTTGAATTATCAAAAGCAGATTGTCCTGAGGGTTCGCCATAATCTAATGAACAACTAATCACAATGTCTGTGTACACTCTACCAGGTGTGTGTCTAATTTCAATTTTGTTACGAGCAGGGTCAGAATTTAGTGCGCTTGTATTATCTACAATTTTGGCGAAAGTTGGATTGTATAAGTTGCTGTTACTTGTATTTGTGTTTGACGGGAGATAGTTGATAATACCGGTGGGATCAATGCTGGTCCCACCATTACCAAAATGCATCTCATATATGTAACTTTGTCCTTTATTGGCCAAGCAATAGGCTATTGCTTCAGAAATATTTTCGTAATGAATGGCATTTCGTTTGTTAACAAAAACCTCTCCAGATTCTGGATCAAATATTTTAATATGTCCTTCAACATGAAGGCCGCTATTTTCGTCAGGCGTTGACAGTGTATCTTGGGGTAAAGTTTCCATTTTTTCTTCCATATCATTATTTATCTGTGGGTTTATCATGGTATATAACTTGGCTCCACTCTAATAAATTGTGCTCCTGTTGTGGTGCTGTTTTGTAATGTAGTACCAAATTGTTCCCAAATATTACTTCTAAATACGCTTACTGAGTTAAGAACTACATTGCCATTTGAGTTTATTGTGCCTAACGGAACCAATGCTAATATATTCGCAGTAGTGGTGGTTGTACTGGTTGTAGAAAGAACATTTACTCTAAACATTGCAGCATTTGCAGCCACTGGTGCTGTATAAGTTGTTGTGGTATAGGTATAAGTGAAAGTATTAGCGTATGTTGTGAAAGTGTCGTATGCACTAATTTGATCTAAGTTACTATCAGATATAAACACACGGGTGCCGTCCGGCTTCCAAAATATACCTGTAGGAGTTGGGCCACTAGATAACACTACTGAGCTATCTATTAATGTAATTGTAGCAGGATCCCATGCTGTGGCTAGATCATATTCTCTTATACGATCGTTTACACTACCCACAACGAACATTTTTAGTCCATCTGGGTGGAAGTGTAATCCAGTCGGAGTTGTTTCAATTGAAGAGATCGAAGCACTTTGTGAGTAATAGGCAGCGGTATTAACTTGCCATGGCGTGGTCATATCGTAACGCTTGACTATGTCTGCGCTTGAGCCAACAATATAATAACTTGAGCCGTCTGGTCTAAAGAACAACGCCTGCGGACTAGTTTCGCTGGTACCACCTGATGTTGTTTGTATTGAGGCACCCACATTGCTGGCTGTGTTCACTCGCCATGGTGTGCTCAATGTGTACTCGTATACTCTGTCGTTACTACTTCCCGTTATGTACATCTTGGTACCATCTGACTTGAAGAACAGTCCGGTGCCTGTGGACTCTTGTGAACTTATACTGATGAGCGCCACATAGTTGGCTGTGGTTACGTCCCAGGCTGA